>NPIF01000070.1_pt3 | contig 64475 bp, 55 predicted proteins | sample 8637461 | NCBI WGS metagenome assembly NPIF01 (sample SAMN07420641, study PRJNA396082) | bioreactor metagenome | isolation source: sample BR12 brine-fed electro-methanogenic bioreactor BR | place: Japan: Kochi | collected 2016-12-09 | reverse complement strand
ATGGGCTGGGTTGACGCTTACGTGGCGGGGGCGATGGCCTGCGGCTGGTGCAGGGAGCATCCCGCCAGCAGCAGGACCCAACCCAGCAGGGTGAGTGCGCGCGCAGTCATGGGGCGGCCTCCATTCCGGCGGTGAGGAAGGGGACGATCTGCGCCAGCAGATCGTCGCTTCTGTTCAAGGGGGCCACCCCGTCGGGCCAGGGGAGAGGCTTGTCGAGCAGACAGACGGTCTGCCCGGTGGCGGCCAGGGCGAAGAACAGGCGCCAGAACACCGCCTGGGGCGGCAGGTGGGGAAGGGCGGCGCCCATCATCCCGGTCATGGTGTGGAGCAGGGGCTGCATGTGGCGGATGAAGGTTTCGCGCATCAGGCCCTGGGGTTCGCTCAGCGCCCGGCCGACCAGGGTGATGAAGTCGCGCGCTCCCTGGCTCGAGTCGCGAAAGGCGAGGGTCGGTTCGATGAAGGCGCGCAGCACCGCCTCCGCCCGCGGCCGGCGGCCTTCCCGGCGGGCCGCCTCCTGCTCCGCCTGCAGGCGTTTGCGGCGCGCGGCGTTGAGAGGAGTCAGGCGGCGCTCGAAAATCGCGTCGATCAGCGCCTCCTTGCCGCCGAAATGATAATTGACCGCGGCCAGATTGACGCCCGCGGCGGCGGTAATGGCCCGCAGAGAGGCGTTGTGGAAGCCCTCCCGGGAGAAGAGCTGCTCGGCCGCGTCGAGAATGCGCTGCTTGGTATCGGGTTGGCTCATGATCGTCCTCGGCGAATAATTTCGTGCGATTGATTTAAACGAACGTTTGAATTATAGTCAAGACCTCTTTGGGTAGACGCCCTGGCGAAATTGACAAGTTGCAATGATCGGAGGATGATGCCGGGCTGGGGCGCGAGGGGGGGGAAGAGCGATTAATGCGTGAGGCCGCAGGGCCCGGCCCCTCGCCGTGAACCCGACTTCGAGGTCAGATGACAGAGTTCGCAACACGTCCGCATTTCCAACGACGCATCGTCGCCCTGATGGCGTTCACCGTCTTTTTTTCGGTGCTCAACGGCACCATGTTCAACGTGGCGGTGCCCGATATCCAGCGCCAGTTCGCGCTGACGCCCTCCGAGGTCAGCTGGGTGGTGACCGGCTATATCGTGGTGTTCGCGATGGCGTCGGTCACTTACGGCAAGCTCGCGGACATCTTCCCCCTGCGCCGTCTGGTCATCATCGGGTTGTTTCTCTTCAATGGCGGCGCGACCCTCGGGTTTTTCTCCTCCGGGGCGGGATATCCGCTGGTGGTCGGGGCGCGGCTGCTGCAGGCAAGCGGCGGCGGGGCGATCCCCGCCCTGTCGATGCTGGTGGCGACCCGCTTCTTTCCCTCTGAACTGCGCGGCCGGGTGCTGGGCACCATGGCCGCCACCGTGGCCTTTGCCGCTGGGGTGGGGCCGATCGTCGGCGGTTTCATTGCCGGGCACTGGCACTGGCGCTACCTCTTTCCCCTGTCCCTGGCGACCCTGGTCGCCCTGGTCCTGTTTCTGCGGCTGCTCCCCGCGGAGGAATCCCGGGGCGGGCGGTTCGACCTGGGCGGCGGGTTGCTGCTGGCGGGCGCGGTGGCCTCCTTGCTGGTGTGGGTGGCGCTGGGCCCTTGGTGGCTGGCGCCGCTGGGACTATTGCTGCTCGCCGGTTTTCGCCGCCACATCCGCCGGACCGACCAGCCTTTCGTGCCCCCCGGCCTGCTCGGCAACCGCCTCTACGGCAACGGGCTGATCACCGTTTTTCTCGCCGTGGGCCCGGTCTTCGGCATGTTTTTCGCCGTGCCGCTGATGCTGCGTGCTCTCTACGGTCTCAGTACCATGGCGATCGGGATGGTGATCTTCCCCGGCGCCCTGAGCGCGGCGGTTCTCGGTTTTCTCGGCGGGCGCCTCGCCGACCGCCGCGGCAGCGTCACCGTGGTCTACCTCGGGCTGGGGCTGCTGTTGGCCGCCTTTCTCGCCCTCGCTCTGGTCGCAGGGCGCCAGGTCTGGCTGGTGTCCCTGGTGCTGGTGGTCTGCTACACCGGCTTCAGCTTCATCCAGTCGTCGCTGGCCAAGGCGGTTTCCACCACCCTGCCGCCGGCGCTGACCGGGGTCGGCATGGGACTCTACAACCTGACCTTTTTTACCGCCGGCGCCTTCGGGGCGGCATTGTCCGGCCGCCTGCTCGAGGTTCTGGTCACATGGGACGGTGCCGCCGCGGCTGCGATCCCCGGGCATTTTCAGGCGGTCTTCTTCCTGTCTGCGGCCACGGTGATCTTTGCCGCCCTGGTCTTTCACCTGGCGTTTCGCTCGCAGGGCGGCCCCGACCGCGACCGTTTTCCCGCCGGCTGACGGTCGGCACCGCTTATGCAGTAGGAGAACCCGGGCATCGTGCCCCAACCCAATCCGCCCACCCGGAGGTTCTCCTGATGAAAATCGCTCTCGTCGTCGATGACGAACCCCTGATTCGCCGCCAGGTTTCCGAAACCCTTGAAAAATATGGCTTTGATGAGATCTGTGAAGCGGCCAACGGCCAGGAGGCGGTCAATCTGGCGATCGCCAGGCACCCGCTGCTGATCGTAATGGACGTGACCATGCCTGTGCTCGATGGGATCAGCGCTGCGGAAAAAATAGGCAAGGAAGCTCCGGCTCCCATCGTTCTGCTCACCGGCAATGCCGATACCGCAACCGTCGAGCGTGCGTGCCTGGCCGGCGTCATGAGTTACGTGGTCAAGCCCTTTCGCGACGAACAGCTCTTTCCGGCGGTCGATCTCGCCATCCACCATTTCATGGAAGTCACGACCCTGCGCGAGGAGGTTGCGAGCCTGCGCGATACGCTCGAAGCGCGCAAGACGATCGAAAAGGCCAAGGGGATGCTGATGAAAAAAGGCATCAGCGAGCCCGAGGCCTATCGCAAGATGCAGAAGCTCGCCATGGACAAGCGCAAATCGCTCAAGGAAGTCGCCGAGGCCATTCTGCTGATGGAGAGCTGAGCGCGCGGCCATGAGCGTGACCCCCATGAACATGTGCGGGCCGCCGCCCTGGGCGATCGCGTCGCGCCATTTCAACCGCAATCCCCAACCGCTGACGATCCAGGGAGTGCGCCAGGCCAGCCGCCTGCTCTTCGATCGCCTCGAACTGCTCGCTGACCCCCAGGCGCGGGCCATGCAGTTTCACGACTACATGGACGTGACCTTTCAGTTGCATCAATGGCAGCAGGAGATCTCGGCCACGGGGCGCAAGAGCCTCAAGAACAGCTACCTGCGCTTCCTGCGCGGCTGGATGTTCGACAGCAACTCCCGCGAAGGCGCGGTGCTCAAGGGGTGGGTGGAGAGCCGCATCGGGCTGCCGCCCACCTTTCACCGCGAGCCGATCCGCGACGCCAACAGTGAAGCCTACTACCCCTACCTGGTCGATCGCATGAAGGGGGCGGCCCGCACCAACGCCATCAACACCCAACTCGACGTGCTGTTCGAATTCGTGCAGTACGAGCTCGCCCGCCGCCATCCCGACCGCACCCATCTCACCCTCTACCGCGGGGTCTACGACTTCAACGAGTACGCGATTCTCGAGAAGCACGACCGCAGCCGCTACCTGGTGCGGCTCAACAACCTCAATTCCTTCACCACCGATTTCGAGCGCGCCTGGGAATTCGGCAGCAAGGTGATGAAGGCCGAGGTACCGCTGTTCAAGATCTTCTACCATCACGGCATTCTCCCCACGAGCCTGCTCAAGGGAGAGGCGGAGGTGCTGGTCTTCGGCGGGGAGTACGAGATCGAGGTGCTGACCGGCGGGTTTGAGTAGGCGTTGAAACCACGAATGGCACGAATGACACGAATTCTCCATTCATTTCAGGATCTTTTTTTCACCACGAAGATCACGAAGAAAAGTAGAATCCAAAGAATAAAAAAATTGTGACGGTCTGGATCCCCTGCAAATAATCAGGCCCTCATTCGTGCCATTCGCGTAATTCGTGGTTCCGCCTCTATGTCTTTGACCCCAGACGAAATCTACGCCCGCGCCCAGGCCGCCTTTCTCGGGCTGGCCATCGGCGATGCCCTCGGCGCGACCACCGAGTTCATGCTGCCGGGGGAGATCCGGGCGCAATACAAGGTGCACCGCAAGATGATCGGCGGCGGCTGGCTCGGGGTCAAGCCCGGGCAGGTCACCGACGACACCGAGATGTCGCTGTGCATCGCCCGCGCCCTGGTGGCGGCAGGGGGCTGGGATCTGCGGGGCATCGCCGACAATTTCGTCGCCTGGATGCGGGCCAAGCCGATCGACATCGGCGCCACCGTGCGCCGCGGCATCCGCGACTACATGCTCAACGGGCAAATCCAGGCCAAATACAACGAATGGGATGCCGGCAACGGCGGCGTCATGCGCATGGCGCCGGTGGCCCTCTTCTGCCTCGGCGACGAGCCGCAGCTCGCGCGCTGCGCTCTGGCGCAGGCGCGCATCACCCACAACCACCCCCTCTCCGACGCCGCCTGCATCACCAGCGGACGCATGGTGCAGCAGGCGATTCTCGGCAGCGGCCGCCACGACCTGCATGCCATCGCGCGCGAACTGATCGAGCAGCACCCCAACTTTCGCTTCAACGATTACCAGGGGCACGCCGGCGGCTACGTGGTCGAGACCCTGCAGACCGTTTTTCACTATCTCTTCACCACCGCCACCTTCGAAGAATGCCTGACCGGGGTGGTCAACCAGGGGGGCGACGCCGACACCACCGGCGCCATCGCCGGCATGATCGCCGGCGCCTTCTACGGCCTCGATGCGATTCCGCGCCAGTGGGTGAAAAAGCTCGACGGGCGCGTCCGCGCCGAGGTGCTCGACCTCGCCGTGGGCCTGGTGCGCCTGTCGCCGTGGGCGCTGGCGGGATAACCGGCCGCCGCCGTTGTCTGTTTGTTGACGGTCACCGGGAAATGTGCGAAATAAGGGAGGTGTTTTTTCTATTGTTTTCCCGGATTTAAGGAGGAGGGATGGCCGTCGATTCGCAGCGCGTCCTGCAGGACCTGATTCTGAAGCTCGTACCCGCCGATGGGACCAGCATCGGCAACCTGGCTCTGGAGAAAGCCTTTCAGGAAGCCGCCAAAACCGAACTTAGACGATTACCCCTTGGCCAAAATTACAAACCTTTGGCATGAAACCATAGGTGCACGTGATCGCGCATATGTGGTTCAAACGTCAACAGATGTCATCGAACGCTGCCTCCTCATGACCACCGACCCCGGCGACCTGGTTCTCGACCCGACCTGCGGTTCAGGCACCACCGCCTTTGTCGCTGAAAAGTGGGGCCGGCGCTGGATCACCTGCGACACCTCGCGGGTGGCGGTGACGCTGGCGAAGCAGCGGCTGATGGCCGCCAGCTTCGACTACTACGAGCTGAAGTATCCCCACGAAGGCTTGAAGGGGGGCTTCATTTACAAGACCGTCCCCCACGTCACCCTCAAGGCCATCGCCAACAACCCGGAGATCGACGAGATCTACGCGCGGATGCATCCGGCTATTGAGAAGGCGTTGGGGGACCTGAACAATGTTCTCGTAGGGGCGCCCCTTGTGGGCGCCCGAGGGCAGGCACAAGGCCTGCCCCTACAGGAATGGACCGTTCCCTTCGATTTTCCCGCCGACTGGTCCGAATCCGCCCGCAAACCTTTCGACGCCTTCCAGTTTTTTCCGCTGCCGAAGATGATCGTTTTCTGCGCCTTCACCTTCGACCCCGAAGCGGCCAAGGACATCGACCAGCTCAAGGGGATCACCGCTCTCAAGGCGCAGATGAACACCGACCTGCTCACCGAAGATTTGAAGAAGGCCCGCTCCAGCAACCAGAGCTTCTGGCTCATGGGTCAGCCCGACGTCGAGGTGCGCCGGCGCAAGGACGGCAGGTACGAGGTCGAGGTCAACGGCTTCGACTACTTCGACACCAGCAAGGGGGAGCTGGTCTCCGGCGGCAAGAAGAAGATTGCTCTGTGGCTGCTCGACACCGACTACGACGAGCGCTCCCTCTTCCCGCGGCAGGTGTTCTTCCCCCTGGCCGGCGGCAAGGAGGGGTGGTACAAGCTGAAAAAGAACATCCGCGCCGAACTGAACGAGGAACTGCTCGATCAGTACCACGGCACCGTCTCGCTCCCCTTCGAGGCCGGCGACAACCACAAGGTGGCAGTGAAGATCGTCGATGACCGGGGGATCGAGGGTTTGAAGATTCTTGCGTTGGAGGATTAGGCGATGTTGATTACGCGGCTTGAATTGAAGAATTGGCGCAATTTTTCCCATGTCGAAGCCAAATTACGAGAAACTGTTTATCTCATTGGGCCAAACGCTTCGGGAAAATCCAACCTATTGGACGCTCTGCGGTTTTTACGAGATGTTGCAATAACGCGTGGTGGGGGTCTACAGAAAGCTATTGCTGACCGGCAAGGCATTTCAAAGGTACGGAGCCTCATGGCCCGCACCAGGCCGGAAGTGGAAATATGCGTCGAAATTTCAGAAGACGCAGACAGAGAATCACCACTATGGACCTATCGGATTGCATTTACCGCAGAAACATCCGGTCGCCGTCGAAACCTCATCACCAAAGAGTTCGTCAAGCATCGTGATCAAGGCGTATTGCTCAAGCGTCCCGATTCGAACGACAAGCTCGATAAGGAGCTGTTGACGGAAACCGCCCTTGAAAACACCAATACCAATGCAAAGTTCAGAGAAATTGCCAAGTTTCTCGAATCAACAACCTATATGCACCTTGTGCCACAGCTATTGCGACATCCGGAACTTTCAGCTCCGTCTACGCCAGAAGGTGACCCATTCGGCCAGAGATTTTTGGAGAGAGTCGCTAAAGCCAACGAGAAAAATCGGGCCGCTTACTTAAAGAAAATGGAGGACGCTCTCAACATCGCGGTTCCGCAATTACAAGAATTAAAAATGGTTCGAGATGAAATGGGGCGGCCGCATCTGGAGGCCAAGTACAAGCATTGGCGACCCCGAGGTGCAAGACAAAGGGAGGATCAGTTCTCTGATGGTACCTTGCGGCTGATCGGGTTGCTCTGGTGCTTGCTTGAAGGGCATTCGCCGCTACTGCTTGAAGAACCGGAGTTGTCCCTGAATGACGCCATAGTCGAGCGCATTCCTTCTCTTATTGACAGACTTCAACGCAAACGGGTCCAGCAGGTATTTATGTCCACGCACAGCTATGCTCTGCTTGGCAACCCAGGGATCGATGGACGTAATGTCTTGATCCTGGAACCTGGTACGGAAGGGACTATTGTCCGGGGAGTTACCAAGCAAGAAGCGACCCTCTTAAAATCGGGACTTTCAATAGCGGAGGTATTGCTTCCAAAAACAAGGCCTGAATCGGCCGAAAAAATCCGACTGATATAGCTGGCCATGGCAGATATTTATATTGCGACAGAAGACCGGCTGAGCGAGGCCCTCGCAGAGAAAATTGTCATCGCCTCCGGACATAAGGTGGCCGACAAAATACCCAAGGACAGAAGAAGGCATGCTGGATTTGGGTATCTTAAGGCTAGGCTGCCAGACTTTATTAAAGCTTGCCGTGGAGGTGTGAGTTTTCTTGTCTTAACCGACCTGGATTCTAGTCCTTGCCCTCCGGATTTGCTCGATGACTGGCTTGGTGCAGGTCCTAAACCGAAAAATCTATTACTGAGAGTTGCGGTAAGGGAAGTGGAAGCCTGGGTTTTGGCCGACCGAGAGCATTTCTCTCGGTGGCTTGGTGTCTCGGAGATGGAACTCCCCGCAGATCCAGAAGAGAGCCATGATCCCAAGGCAGATCTATTGGAGTTGGCAAAAAAATCAAAGAAAAGAGACCTTAAGGCTGGACTGCTGCCTAAAAAAGGTGCTCCCAGTAAAATCGGTCTGGAATATAACGATCTGCTATGCGCCTTTGTGTCGTGTGAGTGGGACATTGAAAATGCTGCGAGGATAGCCCCGAGTCTGGAGCGGGCACTTCGGCGGTTACGGGAGTTCTGATGCCATGATCGCCCCCACCTCCCTCATCATCAATACCCCCTACGAAGTCCCTATCCAGCACTGGCAACAGGCCGTCGATGGCACCCTGACTCTGGCTTCGTCACGCCGCCCTGCCGGTTATGACATCATCGACATGCGCTACAATACCCGGCGCACCGAACCTTTGGAGCTGGTCAACCGCATCCGCGAACGGGTCGATGCCTGGCGGGCTGCCGATTACCCCGGCATCACCAGCGTCACCCGGCGGCTGCTGGATCACTGGCACGATCGCAGCGCCCGGCACTATCCTTTTTACTTCTGCCAGCTCGAAGCGATCGAAACCCTGATCTGGTGGGTCGAGGCGGCGACGGAGCACAAGCAGGGGATTCATATCTCCGGCGATGGCGGCGAGTGGCAGCGGCTGTGCAGCAAGATGGCGACCGGCAGCGGCAAGACCACGGTGATGGCGATGATCATCACCTGGCAGACCCTCAACGCCCTCACCTACCCCAAGCGCAACAAGGAGTTCTCGCGGGCGATCTTCATCGTCGCTCCGGGAATCACTTTCAAGGAGCGGCTGCGGGTTCTCTATCCCGGCGAACCGGACAACTTCTATGACCCGTTCGGGCTCTGCCCCTCAGAAGCCCTGCGACAAAAGCTGAACCAGGTGGCGCTGCTGATCGAGAACTGGCACATCCTGATGCCGCTCAAGCAGACCGACCGCTCGGTGGTGAAAAAGGGGCCGGAGAGCGACGAGGCGTTCACCCGGCGGGTGCTGGGCAAACTGGCCGGGTACAAGGACCTGGTGATTATCAACGACGAAGCCCATCACGCCTACCGGGTGCCGGCCGAAGCCAAGATCAGCAAGAAGCAGGCGGCCGAGCAGGGGCTCGACCTGGACGAGGCGACCCGCTGGATCGAGGGGCTCGACCGCATTCACAAGACCCGGCGGCTTCAGCGCTGTTTCGACCTTTCCGCGCCCCCCTTCGCCCCGACCGGCAAGGCGAGCAGCGAAGCCGGGCTGTTCTCTTGGATCATCTCCGATTTCGGCCTGAACGACGCCATCGAGGCCGGGTTGGTCAAGACGCCGCGGGTTGTCATTCGCGACGACGCCCTGCCCAACACCAAGGACTACTGTTCCAAGCTCTATCACATCTACCGCGAAGCCGAGGTGGCTGACGATCTCAACCGTAAGGCCGAGTCGCACGAACCCCTTCCCAAACTGGTGCAGGACGCTTACACTCTGCTGGGCGCCGACTGGCGAGCGACCCTGAAGGATTGGAACGATGCTGGCCATACCTCGCCGCCGGTGATGCTGACGGTTTGCAACCGCACCGAGACGGCGGCGCGGATCGAACACTATGTCCGCCAGGGAGACATTCACTGGCCGGAACTGCATGCGTCGACCCGCACCCTACGGGTCGATTCGAAGGTGCTCGAAAAGGCGGAAATCGGCGAGACCGCCAGCAGTGACAAGGACTACGAGGCGCGGCTGCAGGAGATTGTCACCGCGGCGCGCATCCCCGAAACCCGCAAGGAGCCGGCTGCTTGGGCTGAAAAAGGAGGAGCTGCTGCGCGAGATTGTCGACAACGTCGGCAAACGCGGGGCGGCCGGGCAGGATCTGCAAAAGGTGATCTCGGTGGCGATGCTCTCGGAAGGCTGGGACGCCAAGAACGTCACTCACATCATGGGACTGCGGGCTTTCACCAGTCAGCTGCTGTGCGAACAGGTCATCGGCCGGGGTTTGCGGCGGGTCAATTACGATACGGATGAAAACGGCCGGTTTCTGCCCGAATACGTCAATATCTTCGGGGTGCCGCTGTCGATCTTTCAGGATGTCGGTGCGGGAGGCGAAGTCCCGCCGCCGCCGAAGCCGAGCACGCAGATCGAAGCCCTGCCGGAACGGGCCGGACTGGAAATCCGCTGGCCGAACGTGCTACGGATCGACACGGTCGTTCGTCCCATGTTAGTGGTTGACTGGGACAAGGTCGGCGTGCTGACCCTCGATTCGGCGCAGACGCCGATCTCCGCCGATCTGGCCCCGGCCCTCGGCGACGCGGCCGACCTGAGCAAGGTCACGAAGATCGATCTGGAACAGCTGCCGGAAGGGTTCCGCCTGCAGCGCCTTATCTTCCAGGCCGCGCGCAAGGCGTTCAGCGCGTTGCGGGGCACCTACAGCGGAGGAGAGGAGTTCCTGGTTTATCAGCTGATCCGCATGGTGGAGGAATTCCTGGCCTCGAATCGGCTGAGCATTCCTTCGTTGTTTCACCAGGAGCCCCTGCGCAAGCGTATCCTCTATGCCCTCAACATCGACCTGATCGTGCAGCACCTGCTGCGCTATGTCTCCGAGCAGAATCAGGAACGACTGGAACCGGTCTTCGACGAGGAATCCCCCATCGGTACGACGGCGGGCATGCGCACCTGGTACACCACCAAGCCCTGCCACCCGACCCGCAAGTCTCAGATCAGCCATATGGTCGCCGACAGCAGCTGGGAGCAGTACACCGCCAACCTGCTGGAGCCGAGCGACAAGGTGCAGGCTTACGCCAAAAACGACCACCTCGGTTTCCGACTGCACTACCTCTGGAAAGGCTCCCGGCGGCGGTTCGTCCCCGACTTCCTGATCCGTCTGGCCAGCGGCAAGACCCTGGTTCTGGAGATCAAGGGGGAGGATTCGGAGCAGAACCGGGCCAAGCGCGCGGCTCTCGATACCTGGATCAAGGCGGTCAACGGCAAGGGGATTTGGAACCTGGTGCTGGGATGTGGCTTTTGAGCCGCACCAGATTCAGGACATTCTTTTTAAGGCGATTACCTCAGAACAGAAGGGCTGATTTTGCAGCCCTGGTATGCTGCTGTTCGACCCTTAGAAAAAGACCTCTTTTACGATTAGGCCTTGTTTACTTTTTCGTCGCACCTGCCTAAGCTTAACCTCATGGATCGTCGCAACCGCAGTTCACTCATCTATCTCTTCGCGGGGATCTCGCTGTTGCTGCACGGAGCGCTGCTGGTCTGGCTGCCGCCGGTGGCGCCGCCGCGTTCCGCGGACGAAGGGTTGAACCGGCCGCTCGAGGTGATTCCCTGGCGCGCCCCGGCCGGGGAGAACATGGCGCCGGCTCCCCCGGCGTCGGCCGTCGCCCCGCTTCAGCCCGCCGCGCAGCCGGCCGCAGAGCAGAAGCCGCTGCCGAATGAAGAGGTCCCTTCTCCCGCCGCCATTGCCAAGCCCCCGGCGAAAGAGGTGCCCGCCCCGCCCCCTCCCGAACCGCAGACGGCCGAGCGAACCCGCGAGCCCGTTGCCGCGCCGTCTGCCAGCCCGGTCGAGATGGTGGCGCCGGAGGAGCCGCCTGCACCCGTCGAGGAAACGCGGATCGACCCGGTTGACCGGTCTCAGGCGAAAACGTCCGCAGAGCTTCCGTCGCCGACGACCGCGACCCCGGTCCCCTCCGTGCCCCCGCCGTCGACGGTCGCGAAACGACCCGCAAGCCGACCGGCCGTTTCACCCCCCTCGCCCCGTCAGGCCGAGTTGCGCCAGGAGTACCTCGAAAGCCTGCGCCGGCTCATCGCCCGCAACCGACGCTATCCTCTGCCGGCGCGCCGGGCGGGCCGGCAGGGCACCGCGGTGGTGAAATTCACCATCGAGCGCACGGGGCGCCTGCGGCACAGCGACCTGCTGCGCTCCTCGGGACAGCCTCTGCTCGACCGCGCGGCGCTCGCCACCGTCGAGAGCGTCGGCACCTTTCCCCCCCTGCCCGACGAACTCGACGAAGACCTCCTCACCTGCGAACTCCCCATCGAGTTTTCCCTCTCGCGCTGAGCCGTCGGGCTTGCCTGACGCGCGTTTCCGGCTAGGCTAGAAGAAAAACGGAAATGGCCACCAAGGCACCAAGAACGCGAAGAAAAAGCATAAAATTATTGTAGCTATTCACCCTGGTCCGAGAGGGGGCGCGCGGCATCCATGGCGAAGGTCGCATGAACCCTTCNNGGGCGCCGGACACCTTCGCCATGGTTTTTAGTTTCTCTTGGTGACCTTGGAGTCCTGGTGGCTCCTATGATTTTGCGGAACCTGCAAGAAATTCGATTGGAGGTCTTTATGGCTCAAAACGCGATGGAAATCATCCAGGGGGATATCACCAGGCTCGAGGTCGACGCCATCGTCAACGCCGCCAACACCTCGCTGCTCGGCGGCGGCGGGGTCGACGGCGCCATTCACCGCGCCGCCGGGCCCGAGCTGCTCGAAGAGTGCAGGGCCCTTGGCGGCTGCGCGACCGGGGAGGCGAAGCTCACCGGTGGCTACGATCTGCCGGCGCAGCATGTCATCCATACCGTCGGACCGGTGTGGCACGGCGGCGACCGGGGCGAAGACCAACTGCTCGCCAACTGCTACCGCAACAGCTTGCGGCTGGCCCGGGAAAAGGGCCTGGAAACGGTGGCCTTCCCCTCGATCAGCACCGGTGCCTACCGCTTTCCCCTGGAGCGCGCCTGTCGTATCGCCCTGGGCGAAACGAAGGCATTTCTGGAAGGGCAGGAGACGGTGAAGAAAGTCTTTTTCGTCTGTTTTTCCGAGGATGACGCGGCCGCATACCGCAACGCGCTGACGGATGTTTCCGGCAACTGAGAATTTTTTCGCGCGTCCTATTTTTTTCTCGCACTTTCAGGGTGTTCGGCTATAATCCGGATGCCCTTCGAGGGTGGAACGGCGCACTGATTCCGCCGGCTTCCATTTTGCCAATCTTTTGGAGGTCTATGGCGAGCGAACGCGTCGTTGCCCAGAACCGGGACGAGTACGGTGACCGGTATTCCCTTCTGCAATTTCCCAGCCCCGACCAGGCTGCGGCCGCCGAGCGGCGCCGCGGCGAAATACTGGCCGCCATCGGCGACCGCGCCGTTCTCGGCTGCGGCGGCAGCAAGCTCGATGTCAACCGGCTTTCCCCCGGCTGCGCCATCTGCGTGGCGGGGCGCTGGTCGTGCCTGTTCATCAACGGCCAGTGCAACGTCAGCTGCTTCTACTGCCCCTCGCGCCAAGACGAAATCGGCGAGCCGACCACCAATTCCGTCGATTTTCGCAGCGCCGGGGACTATGTCGACTACGTCGAAAAGTTTGGCTTCACCGGCGTCAGCTTCAGCGGCGGCGAACCCCTGCTCACCCCTGAGCGCACCCTGGGCTATCTGGTCGCTGTAAAAAAACGCTTCGGCAGCGCCATCCACACCTGGCTCTACACCAACGGCACCCTGGTCACTTCCGAGATCCTTGCCCGCCTGTGCGACGCCGGCCTCGACGAGATCCGCTTTGACATCGGCGCCATCGGCTATCGCCTCGACAAGGCGGCCTTGGCGGTGGGCGCGATCCCCACGGTCACGGTGGAGATTCCCGCCGTGCCGGAAGACCAGGCGCTGCTGCAGGAGAAAATCGCCGAGATGGCCGGGCGCGGCATCGCCCACCTCAACCTGCATCAGCTGCGGCTGACCCCGTACAACTTCGAGAAATTCCTAGGGCGCGGCTACACCTTCCTGCACGGCGAGAAGGTCACCGTGCTCGAGTCGGAACTCAGCGCGCTGGAACTGATCCGCGACACCCTTGACCGCGGCATCGAGCTGCCGATCAACTACTGCAGCTTCGTCTACAAGAACCGCTACCAGCGCCAGGCGGCGCGGCGGCGCAATGCGCAATTCGTGATCAAGGGGTGGGAAGATCTGACCGGGGCGGGCGCTATACGGTGTCTGAGCTTGGTGGGAGATGCGGACTCCATTTCGCTGGTCGCCGAGAATCTGTGGCAGGCGGGCGTCGCGCCCGAGCACTTCACCCTGAGTCGGGCCAAGGATCGCCTCAGCCTGCGCGCCGAGTTGCTTTCGCGGGTCGGATTGGCCGGCCTGCAAGCGCGCGTCGGCTATTTCGAGGCGAATCAGCTCTCCGGCGTGACCTACCGCAACCCCTTCGTCGAGGTGGGGGGCAACCCGGGCAAGAAGATCGTGATTGAGCGGCGCCCGCTATGCGCCGAGAGGGAGCTGTCGGGCGATGCGCTTATGGCTTGGCAGTGCCTGCAAGTGGGGGAGGCATCCAGGCTGCCCGATGAGTTCGAACGCTTCGAGAGCCTGCCGCAGGGGCTGGCGAGTTACGGGTGACGATCGATTTTTCAGGATGTCGCCACTTTTTCCCAAAAGCGGGTGTTTATGCCTGGTGCCGGAAACACTCGCCAGGCCTCCGGCAAGGGAGGTCAGTCGCCGAGCATGACGCGACTGACCGGCATCAGCCGGAATCTGCCCTTCCGGGAAAATTTTTTTTTGAAAGCTTCGGCTATGATAGCATGGTGTAACTGGCTGAATTGATTCAAAGGGAGTTTCAACCATGAGTTTTCGCCGACTGGTCAGCGATGAGTTGCAGCATCTGAAGCCGGAAAAAGAACAGGGACTGGTGGTGGTGATCACCGGGCACGGCAAGGGCAAGACCACCGCCGCCCTCGGCATGGCCCTGCGGGCCTATGGCCACGGGCAGAAAGTAACGATGATTCAATTCATGAAGGGCGACATGCACGCCGGCGAATGGGATGCGGTGGCCAAACTCGGCGAGCAGATCGAGCTCATCGCCACCGGCCGCGGCTTCTGCGGGCTGCAGGGCAATCCCTATTCGCGCCAGGAGCATCGCGAGAACGCCCAGGCGGCGCTGGCGCTGGCCCGGGAGAAGATGGTGGCAGGCGCCTGCGACCTGCTGATTCTCGACGAGATCAACAACGCTCTGCACCTCAAGCTGGTCGATCTCGAACAGGTGCTCGACCTTGTCCGTAGCAAGCCTGCCGGTCTGCACCTGGTGCTGACCGGGCGCGACGCCAAGGCCGCGGTGATCGAACTGGCCGACACGGTGAGCGAGGTGCGCGAAATCAAGCATGCTTATCGCCGGGGGATCGAACCCCAGCCCGGGGTCGACTACTGAGGCGGTTTGTGTGTTTCCTGCGCAACCGGTGCTGAATATGTGTGCAGCGCCGCGGCCCCGAGACTGGGGACATGGTGACTCGAATTTCAAAAAATCCAAGCAGTGCCGGGCGCTTGTAGGGGATTTCCGGTTTTGGCACGGCCCCTGCTTTAAAGAAAAATCGTAAAGCGCAACGAGACCAATGGCACGAGGATGTGCCGCCACCGATTTTCTTGTCAGGCGATGAAGCCCGGCGCGATTATGACGATCCGCGGGCTTTTTTATTTTTTGTCGGGCACCACCATTCGAACAACCAAGTTTGCGGCGCCATGGCGGAGCCGCACCAGGCAAAGAGGCCTCATCCGGGATTGGACCGGGTGGGGCCTTTCTATTTTTTTCGGCGCCGGACGCATTCACCGACCCGCGACTCAATGGCGATGCCGCCTCGGAAGGCGGATGCGTGCGGCCGACATCATCATCAACGAAAAAGGAGTAGCACGTCATGGCAGAGAAAAAAATTCGTCAGATCGCAATCTACGGCAAAGGCGGCATCGGCAAATCCACCACCACCCAGAACACCGTGGCCGGCCTCGCCAGCCTCGGCAAGAAGGTCATGATCGTCGGCTGCGACCCCAAGGCCGACTCGACCCGCCTGATTCTGCACGCCAAGGCCCAGGAAACGGTTATGGACAAGGTGCGCGAACTCGGCACCGTTGAGGACCTCGAACTCGAAGACGTCCTTAAATGGGGCTTCGGCGGCGTCAAGTGCGTCGAGTCGGGCGGCCCCGAGCCGGGCGTCGGCTGCGCCGGCCGCGGCGTCATCACCGCCATCAACTTTCTCGAAGAAGAGGGCGCCTACACCGAAGACCTCGACTTCGTCTTCTACGACGTTCTCGGCGACGTGGTCTGCGGCGGGTTCGCCATGCCGATCCGCGAGAACAAGGCCGAAGAGATCTACATCGTCGTCTCCGGCGAGATGATGGCCATGTACGCCGCCAACAACATCTCCAAGGGTATTCTCAAGTACTCCTCCTCGGGCAACGTGCGCCTCGCCGGCCTGATCTGCAACAGCCGCAACACCGACCGCGAGGCCGACCTGATCGAAGCGCTGGCCAAGAAGCTCGGCACCCAGATGATCCACTTCGTGCCCCGCGACAACCAGGTCCAGCGCGCCGAGCTGCGCCGCATGACCGTCATCGAATACTCCCCCGAGCACCCGCAGGCCGAAGAGTACCGCACCCTGGCCAAAAAGATCGACGAGAACAAGATGCTGGTGGTTCCCACTCCCCTGGAAATGGACGATCTCGAAGAGCTGCTGATGGAATTCGGCATCATGGAAGCCGAAGACGAGTCGATCGTCGGCAAGGCCGAAGGGGCCTGATTCGGGCCGCGAGAAACCGGACAGCGGGAGTCCTCCCCCGGGAGGGCTCCTGCGCCCTGCAAACCCTAGCGAACGACTAGGCATTCCAGAGGAGCAACCATATGTATCAGCCTGGAGATAAAGATCCCAAAGTCAAGCCCGAGCTTAAGGGCCTGAGTAAGGAAGATGCCGGCAAGTTGATCGAGGAAACCCTCGAACTCTACCCGGCCAAAGCCAAGAAGAAGCGCGCGCCCCATCTCGCCCCCAACGATCCCGAGGACAAGGGGTGCGCGGTCAAGTCCAACAAGAAGACCGTGCCCGGCGTGATGAGCGCCCGCGGCTGCGCCTACGCCGGCGCCAAGGGCGTGGTCTGGGGCCCGATCCGCGACATGGTGCACATCTCCCACGGTCCGGTGGGCTGCGGGTGGTACAGCTGGGGCACCCGGCGCAACCTGACCAGCGGCGTGGCCGGCGTCGAGAACTTCTCCGGCATGCAGTTCACCTCCGACTTCCAGGAGAAGGACATCGTCTACGGCGGCGACAAGAAGCTCCAGACCATCGGTCGCGAAGTCAAGGAACTCTTCCCCCTGGCCAAGGGGATCTCGGTGCTCTCCGAGTGCCCGGTCGGCCTGATCGGCGACGACATCAACGCCGCCGCCAAGCAGATGTCGAGCGAGCTCGACGTGCCGGTCGTGCCCTGCAACTGCGAGGGCTTCCGCGGCGTGTCCCAGTCGCTCGGTCACCACATCTCCAACGACACCATCCGCGACCACATCATCGGCACCCGCGAATTCGACGAGGAGCCGGGCCCCTACGACATCGCCCTGATCGGCGACTACAACATCGGCGGCGACATCTGGTCGGCGGTGAAGGTACTCGAGGAGATCGGCCTCAACGTCAAGGCCCAGTGGACCGGCGACGGCCAGATTGAGCATATCGCCGCGACCCACAAGGTCAAGCTCAACCTGATCCACTGCTACCGCTCGATGAACTACATGTGCAAGGTCATGGAAGAGAAGTACGGCATTCCCTGGCTCGAGTTCAACTTCTTCGGCCCCACCAAGATCAAGGAGAGCCTGCGCGCCATCGCCGAGCGCTTCGACGACAAGATCAAGGCGAACGTGGAGAAGGTCATCGCCAAGTACGACCCGATCATGCAGGCGATCATCGACGAGTACCGCCCCCGCCTCGAAGGCAAGACGGTCATGATCTTCGTCGGCGGCCTGCGTCCCCGCCACACCATCGGCGCCTACGAGGACCTCGGCATGGAGTGCGTCGGCTCGGGCTACGAGTTCGCCCACACCGACGACTACGACCGCACCTACCCCGAGATGCCCAAGGGCTCGCTGGTCTTCGACGACGCCTCCGAGATCGAGCTGGAGAAGTTCGCCCACGCCGTCAAGCCCGACCTGGTCGCTTCGGGGATCAAGGAGAAATACGTCTTCCAGAAGATGGGCATGCCCTTTCGCCAGATGCACAGCTGGGACTACTCCGGTCCCTACCACGGCTACGATGGCTTCGCCATCTTCGCCCGCGACATCGACATGGCGATCAACAGCCCGACCTGGCAGCTGGTGAAGTCGCCGTTCTGATGAATGTAGGGGCAGGCCTTGTGCCTGCCCTCGCCCGGGCACCCCGACTGTCTCAGGCAGCGAGTCCGAATCAGGGCAGCTCGTGCGAACCTGGGCACCCACGAGGGGTGCCCCTACAGGGATTTTAAAACAAGGAGTTATCGCCATGAGCGAAGCCGTTAAAAAAGTCACCGAAATCGCCCGCGAGGACGTCGAGAAAGTCCTCGAATGGACGAAGACCGAAGAATACATGGAGAAGAACCTGGCCCGCGAGGGTCTGGTGGTCAACCCCGCCCACGGCTGCCAGCCGGTGGGCGCCCAGCTCGCCGCCCACGGTTTCGAGGGGAGCCTCCCCTTCGTGCACGGCTCCCAGGGCTGCGCCTCCTATTACCGCTCGACCCTCAACCGCCACTTCCGCGAGCCGGCCCCGGCCGTCTCCGACTCGATGACCGAGGACGGCGCGGTCTTCGGCGGCCAGGCCAACCTGTTCGAAGGGCTGGAGAACGCCTACAAACTCTACGAGCCGAAGATCATGCCGATCTTCACCTCGTGCATGCCCGAAATCATCGGCGACGACCTGTCCGCCTTCATCAAGAACGCGCGGCTCAAAGGGCACATCCCCGAGGACTTCCCGCTGCCCTACGCCAACACCCCGAGCTTCAACGGCACCCATATCCACGGCTACGACGCCATGCTCAAGGGCATCCTGGCCTACCTGACCGAGGGCAAGAAAGTCGATGGCGCCTGCACCGGCAAGCTCAACCTGATCCCCGGCTTCGACGCCTGCACCGGCAACTACCGCGAATACAAGCGGCTGCTCGACGAGATGGAGGTGCCCCACACCCTGCTGGCTGACATCTCCGATACTTTCGATTCGCCGCTCGACGGCGAGTACCGCCTCTATCCCGGCGGCACCAAGCTCGAGGACGCGGCCGCGTCGATCAACGGCAAGGCGACGATCTCGCTGCAGAAGTACGCCACCGCCAACACCATGAAATTCGTCAACCTGGAATACGCCGGCAAGCACGAGGTGCTGACCATGCCCATCGGCGTGAAGGCCACCGACGAGTTTCTGCTCAAAGTCTCCGAGCTGTTCGGCAAGGACGTGCCGGAGAGCGTCAAGGCCGAGCGCGGCCGCGCGGTCGACGCCATGACCGACGCCCACCAGTACATGCACAACAAGAAGTTCGCCATCTACGGCGACCCCGATCAGCTGCTGGCGCTGGCCGGCTTCCTGCTCGAAATGGGCGCCAAGCCCTACCACGTGCTGTGCAGCCGCGCGACCAAGAAGTTCACCAAGGAGATGACCGCGCTGCTCGAGACCTCGCCCTACGGCAAGGACTGCAAGGTGTGGGTGAACAAGGACCTGTGGCACCTGCGCAGCATCCTCTTCAACGACCCCGTCGATATGATGATCGGCGACACCCACGGCAAGTTCTGCGCCCGCGAAACCAGCACGCCGCTGGTGCGGGTCGGCTTCCCGATCATCGACCGGGTCAACCTCCACCGCTACCCGATCGTCGGCTACAACGGTGTCATCAACCTGATCACCCGCATCTGCAACGAGTTCCTCGACATCAAGGACGAGACCTGCGAGCCCCAGTGGTTCGAGATGATGAGGTAAATAATCGGCACGGGATTCGCGGGAGCCGAAGCAGCCGCTCCCCCGAACCTCGCACCACTAACCCCGGATTGCCTAACCAGAACAGGCGGAACGCTCTATGTTGCGAACGCGTCGGCTCCAGGTTCTGAACGGATCGAGAAAGCGAGGTCTCAGCATGAAAGTCGCATTTGCGAGTACCGACAAGGTTCACATCGACGATCATTTCGGCCAGGCCGAGAACTTCTATGTCTGGGAAATCGGCCCGGAAGAGGCGGAATTTTCCGGCGTGATCCAGGTCAGGGTTGAGGCGGAGGGCCATTCGGACGACAAGATCGAGGCCCGCGCCGAGGCTCTGGCCGACTGCGCGGTGGTTTACGTCGCCGAGATCGGCGGCCCGGCCGCCGCGCGGCTGGTGGCGAAGAAGATTCACCCGATCAAGAGCAAGGACAGCGAACCCATCGCCGCCGTGGTGGAAAAACTGCAGGAAGTGCTGCGCGGCAGCCCTCCCCCCTGGCTGCGCAAGGCCATGCTCAAGGGCGAGCGCCCGGGGCTGGCGTAGGGGCGGGCCCCTGTGCCTGCCCGGCCTGCGGCAAGCAAAATGTAGGGGCAGGCCTTGTGCCTGCCCGGTTTGCAACCAGAAGCGGGCACCCACAAGGGGCGCCCCTACGATTAAATAAGAGAAGGAGAACCATCCCATGGCATTTTTGACCGGAAAAACCAAGGGGGGCAACGACTGGACCCCCACCTTCGTCGAGGCGATCGACGCCGAAAAATGCATCGGCTGCGGCCGCTGCTACAAGGCCTGCTCCCGCAATGTCTTCTCCCCGGAGGACCTCGAGGACGAAGAGACCGAGTCGATTCGCATGATCATGACCATCGCCAATGACGCCAACTGCATCGGTTGCGTGGCCTGCGGTGCGTCGTGCAGCAAGAAGGCTTTTTCCTTCAAGCCGATGGAAATCTGACATCGCTTGCGCGGGTGGAGGAGCCGGAGCCGGTTCCCCCGTTCGCCCCGCACAGAGAGACGACCGACATGCTCATCGCCGTCGCATCCAAATCGGGAAAAGAGATCGACCAGCATTTCGGCCACGCCGAGCGCTTCCTCATCTACGACTGCGGCGGGGGCACGCCGACCCGGGTCAGGGAGGTCGAGGTCGACAAGTACTGCAGCTTCGACCCCGAGAGCCCCATGCGTCACAACCGCTTCGACCGGATCGCCGCAGCGCTCGACGGCTGCACGGCGGTAGTCACGGCGATGATCGGCGATTATCCCCGCCAGGAGCTGAAAAAGCTCGGCATCGCGGCGCTGGTCGCCGTCGGGCCCATCGAAGCGGCGCTGGCGACGGTTCATGCCCAGTTGTGCGGGGACGCCTGCACCTGCGCCGGCAAGGGCTGAGAGGGAATTGACCTTTCGTTCGGGTGGTTAAATATTAGGCCTTTCCGGAGCTGCAATTGCCCAGGGCTTGGGCAGAAGAAGTGTTGAGGGACCTTCTTCTGCCCTTTTTTTATGGTGACAGGCCCCTGTCGGGTCTTTATCGTGGGCCGGATCGGATGGCCGCTGAGTCTGGAAAAGCTCCGGTTTTGGTGGTTTTGCATTGTTGTGAAATGTTTTTGGGGGAATGTTTCCTTAGATGGCATGGCCGATGCAAACAGAGAATTAAACTCAACGACACAAGGCTGTGTCACTCGATAAATCAGGCAACGATGCCCCGACCCTCTTCCCGAGGTGCCGGGGCTTTTTTCGTTTTCGGACCAGGCAAGGGCGCTTTCCGGAACCGCAATCCGCTCGGGGATGGCGGGGGAAGGCGCCTTTCGCGTTTTCGGCAAAGGAGATCATTCGATGAGCGGTCAATGCCCGATGATGGCGATGAAGAAACAGAGCGAACACCCCTGCTTCGGCGGCGATCACAGCAAGGCCGGTCGCGTCCACCTGCCGGTGGCGCCGGGGTGCAACATCAAGTGCGGTTTCTGCGAGCGCAAGTTCGACTGCGCCAACGAAAGCCGCCCCGGCGTGACCAGCCGCGTGCTCAAGCCGGCCGAGGCGCTGAAGCGGGTGCGGCTGCTGCTGCGCCACCCGAAGGTCGGCGACAAGCTCAAAGTGGTGGGGATTGCCGGGCCCGGCGATCCGCTGGCCAACCCCAACACCTTCGAGACCTTTCGCCTGGTGCGCGAAAACTTTCCGCAGATGATGCTCTGCCTTTCCACCAACGGCCTGCTCCTGCCGGAAAAAATCGATGAGGTGGCCGCGCTCGACGTGCACAGCCTGACCGTGACCATCAATGCCCTCTCCCCCGAGAGCGGCGCCAAGGTCTACCAGTGGGTCCGCTACGGGGGCGAAGTGCTGCGGGGCGAGGAGGGCGCCGCCCTGCTGCTCGAAAAACAGCTGGCCGGAGTCGAGGCGGCCGCGGCCCGCGGCCTGCTGGTCAAGATCAACCACGTCTACATCCCCGGGGTCAACGACCACGAAACGCTCGACCTGGCGGTGAAGGTGCGGGGATTGGGGGCGACCATGATGAACATCATCCCGGTGATTCCCCTGGGAATTTTCAAGGGCTTCGAAAAGCCCGCGGACGAGGTGATGGAGATGGTGCGCAACCAGGCCGAGCTGATTCTCTCCCAGGCGCGCCACTGCCGCCAGTGCCGGGCCGACGCCGCCGGGCTGGTCGGACAGGACATCGACCTGGCCGAGCTCCATTCCCGGGCGGGCTGAGCCGGCCCGGGCGAGAGAATATGGGATATGACTGCGCCGGCGGTCGGGCGTCGCCCGGCCGCCGGTTTTTCGTTGCCGGCACCTGGCTGGACTGCCCGGTGAGCTCGTCGTCCCGTAGGAAAAAACTGTCGGCAACGATGCCGACAGCCAACACAAAGCCCGCAACAAGGTCGTTGCGGGCTTTGTGTTGGCACGGATAAATCAAGCCTGGCGGGGAGGTCAGTGGTCGACGCCCAGCATCACGTTGGAGGCCTTGATGATGGCATAGGCTTCCTTGCCTTCCTTGATGCCCAGGCTCTCGACGGCTTCCTTGGTGACGATGGAGGTGATGGTCACCCCGCCGCTCAGCTCCAGAATGACTTCGGTGTTGACGGCACCGGGAATGATTTTCTTGACCTTGCCTTTGAGGCTGTTGCGGGCACTGAGTTTCATGATGATCTCCTGTGAGAAATAAAGTGAAAGAAAGACGGGCGGTTACCTGAGATAAATTCATATCACCCCGGCTCCGCTTTGCAAGTTTTGCGACAATTGCCACCAGCGGCGGCGTCGGCCGGCGGGAGAGGTTTGCAATTTGGCAGAAGATTGTGGATGATTGAGCGATTGTGCTTGTGCGCGGCGGCGGTTTTTTTGCCGATCTTATCCCATGCTCCCTGAGGAATACCGGCATGCTGTTACGCTGGAAATCGCTCCTTTATCTCGCGCTGGCGATTCTCGGGGTCAATCTGATTCTTTACGTCAACGCCCGGCTGATTATCCTGAAGAGTTACGTGCGCCTCGAAGAGGACAACGCCCTGCAGGACATGAAGCGGGTGCAGGCGGTGCTCCAGGACGATCTCTCCCACCTCGGCCTGACCGCCCACAACATCGCCAGCCACGACGACGCCTACGCTTTTCTTGCCGGGAACGAGCAGGGAACCTTCTCCGCGCGCTTCGCCGCCCCCAACCACACTCACCTCGATACGCACCTGATGGCCTTCGTCACCGCCTCCGGCGACATCCGCCTGAGCCGCTACTACGACCCCGCGTCTCGCGCAATGCGGGCCCTGCCGGCCGATATCGCCGCGCAGCTGCGCCACTCGCCCTACCTGTGGCGGCATTCGAGCCGCTCCGGGCGCTTCGAGGGGCTGGTGACGTTTCCCGAGGGGCCGATGCTGATGGTCTCGAGCCCGGTCACGGTTCCGGGGCAGCCCTCGCGGGTGGCCGGAGCGCTGGTGATGGGCAGTTTTCTCGACCGGCACCATGTCAATCTGCTGGCCGAGATCAGCCGTCTGTCCCTCTCGGTGCAACCCGCGCTCTCCCCACCGGGCACGTCGGCGCCGCAGGCGATCTTTCCCCTGCCGCTGGCCAGCAGTCCGGTGACGGTGGCGCCGCGCGACGACGAGGTCATCCTCGGACGCATTCACCTGACCGACGTCTACGGTCAGCCGGTGCGGGTGCTGCAGGCGGAAATTCCCCGCCGCATTTATCGGCAGGGGTTGGTGACCCTGCGCTATTTTCTGATTTGGAGCCTGGGCCTCAGTTCGGCTTTCGGCCTGCTGATCTATCTCATTCTGGCGCGCCTCGCCCTGGTCCGCACCCGCCGCCAGGAGAGCGAGGACCTGTTTCACTGCCTGGTGGAACAGGCCCCCGACGCTTTTTTTCTCTACGATCTGCAGCGTGGGTTCATCGATGTGAACCGCTGGGCCTGTCAGGCCCTCGATTACCTGCGGGAAGATTTCTGCGGGCGCAAGTGGCCGCTGCTCGGGCCGGGCCCGGCCGGGCTCGAAGAGCACTGGCGCCGGTTGAACCCCGGCGAGCAGGCCGTGCATCAGAGCGAATTACAGCGCCGCGACGGCACGACCTTTCCCGTCGAAATCAGCGTCACCCGCTTCGAGGCCCAGGGGCGCCGCCTGCTGCTGGCCCTGGCCCGCGACATCAGCGCGCGGCTGCGCAGCGAACGCTCCCTGCGCGAGAGCGAGCAGCGTTTTCGCAAGCTGTCGCAGGAATTTCAGGTGCTGCTCGACGGCATCTCCGATTCGATCACCCTGCTCTCTCCCGATCTGCGGGTGGTCTGGGGCAACCGGGCCGCATCGGCCATGTTCGGCCTGCAGGAGCGGGAGCTGCTGGGAAAAAGCTGCGGCGAACTCTGGCACGGTCATGCCCACCCCTGCGACCGGTGTCCCGCCCAGGAGAGTCTTCAAAGCGGCGAGGCGTGCGAAGGGCTTGACCAGACCCCCGACGGCCGCACCTGGGAGATCAAGGCCTTTCCCCTCAAGGACGGCAGCGGCCGGGTCACCGGGGTCATCCGCTTCGCCAGCGACATCACCGAAAAAACCCGGCTGCGCGAGGAGAATCTGCGCAGCGGCCGCCTGGCGGCTCTGGGAGAGCTGTCGGCGGGCGTGGCCCATGAGATCAACAACCCCAACGGCCTGATCCTGATGAGCGTGCCGACCCTGCGCGACGCTTTTGCCGACGCCTGGCCGATTCTCGACGACTATTGCCGCAACCACGGTGGGCTGGAGCTCGGGGGGATCGACTATGCGGTCATGCGCGAGGAGATACCGGCCCTGCTCTGCGAGATGACCGACGGCGCGCGGCGCATCAAGCGCATCGTCGAAGACCTGAAAAACTTCGCCCGTCCGCAGGACCACGAGACCGATGCCTCCTTCGATCTGAACGAGGCGGTCGCTCGTGCCCTGCGGCTGGTCGCCACCCCCCTGGGCCGGGCGAGCGAGCGCTTCACCTGCGAACTGGCCCCCGGGTCGCTGCCGGTGCGGGGCGTCTCGCAGCGCATCGAACAGGTGCTGGTCAACCTGGTGCTCAATGCCTGTCAGGCGCTCCCCTCGCCCGATCGCGGCCTGTGGGTGCGCACCCGCCGTGACCCTCAGGGGGAATCGGCTTTGGTCGAAGTTCAGGATGAGGGGTGCGGCATCGCTCCCGAGCATCTCTCCCATATCACCGACCCGTTTTTCACCACCCGCCGGGAGGCGGGAGGCACCGGGCTCGGCCTGTCGGTTTCCGCACGCATCGTGCGCGAGCACCAGGGCGTTCTCGAATTCTCCTCGCGGCCGGGCCGGGGAACCACCGTGGTGGTGCGGCTGCCGCTTTGCCCGACGGAGTCGAACCCGTGACAGACACCCGCTTTCCCGCCCATCCGGTGCTGCTGGTCGATGACGAGCGCTCCTGGCTGCGTTCCCTGCGGCTGATGCTCGAACGCTCGGCCGGCATCAACAACCTTCTGCTCTGTCAGGAGGGGAGCGAGGCCCTGCATATTCTCGCCCGCCGGCCGGTGGCGCTGATCCTGCTCGATCTGACCATGCCCGGGCTCGGCGGCGAAGAGCTGCTCGGCACCATCGTCCAGGACTATCCCGACGTGCCGGTGATCGTGCTCACCGGCATGAACCGCATCGAATCGGCGGTGCGCTGCATCAAACTCGGCGCGTTCGACTACCTGATCAAAACCGCCGAGGAGGAGCGCCTGCTGCGGGTGGTGCAGCATGCCCTGCGCATGAGCGAGCTGCAGCAGGAGAACCGCAGCCTGCGCCGCCGGTTTATGAGCGATGACGTTGCCGCGCCCGAGGTTTTCGCCGACATCGTCACCCGGGATAAAAGGATGCGCTCCATCTTTCAGTATCTCGAGGCGGTGGCAGCCACCTCCCAACCGGTTCTGCTCACCGGCGAGAGCGGCACCGGCAAGGAGCTCTTCGCCCGCGCCCTGCACCGCCTCGGTCGCCCGGACGGGCCCTGGGTGGCGGTCAACGTGGCCGGCCTCGACGACAACGTGTTCGCCGACACGCTTTTCGGTCATGTGCGCGGGGCCTTCACCGGCGCCGAGCAGGCCCGCCCCGGCCTGGTGGCGGAGGCCCAGGGGGGAACCCTGTTTCTCGACGAAATCGGCGATCTCAGTTCCGTCTCCCAGGTGAAACTGCTGCGCCTGCTGCAGGAGGGAGAATATTTCCCGTTGGGGAGCGACCGGCCCAAGCGCCTCAAGGCGCGGGTGGTGGTGTCGACCAACCAGGATCTGGCGGCCAAACAGGCCGACGGCAGCTTCCGCAAAGATCTGTTCTACCGCCTGCGCACCCATCACGTCAGCGTGCCCCCCCTGCGGGAGAGGCCCGACGACATCTCCCTGCTGCTCGATCATTTTCTCGCCGAGGCCGCCGCCGAGATCGGCAAGCGCAAGCCCACCCCGCCGCCCGAGTTGCCGGTGCTGCTCGGCACCTACCATTTCCCCGGGAACGTGCGCGAATTGCGGGCGATGGTGTACGACGCGGTGAGCGTGCACCAGGCGCGCAAACTCTCCATGGAGAGCTTCAAGCAGGCCATGGGCGCCAGCCACGGCGGGCCCGCGACCACCGCCGCCTCCGCCGAAGCGGCCGCGGTGCAGTTCTCCGATGTTCTTCCCACCATCGACCAGGCCGTGGAAATGCTGGTCCGGGAGGCGCTCGAACGCACCCGGGGCAACCAGACCATTGCCGCCGGCCTGCTCGGGATCTCCCGTCCCGCCCTGAGCAAGCGGCTCTCCCGAAGGGATTCTTAGCGGGGCCTCATGTTTTTCCTGGAAAGGGCGTAGCCAGGGTTACGTTCCGCCTTTCCGGAAACTTTTCCTCAAGCGATCGAAATCGTTGAGGAAGAGTTGAATTTTCGATTATCCCCGTTCTTCCGGTTACGCCCTTTGGTCGCGGCGGTGCTCCCGAAATCCTCCTAACTCTACGATTTTTCTGGGTAAATTTTTTCCTGCGCGACCGGAACATTCTTTGCTCTGTTTGTTGCCGAAGAGTGATCGCCGTCCCGTTTGCGTTTGATCCGGTTGGAGAATTGCGTTGGCTGCAGGACATATACTCTTGCTGGATGACCGGGATATCCCGCGGGCGGAGGGGGCGTTTCTTTTGCGCCTCGCCGGGTTTCGCGTCACCCCGGTCAAGGACGGGCCGGAGATGCTCAACTGGTTTTTCAGCCTGCAGGAGGGGGCGGAGCCTTTCGAGCTGCTGCTGATCAACCATTGTCGCAGTTCCCATGAAGTGGAAGCGGTCTTGCGGCTGCTGGCGGAGCGCGGAGTGAAGGTTCCGTTGTTGCTGGTGCGGCGGCAACCGTTGCCGCCCGTACCGGACCTGGGAAGCTGCGAGGTATGCAACCCGACCGAGATGATCGGGCGCGTGACGGCCTTGGTTGGCCAGGGGCGGGTCTTATGAAGCGGAGGAGTCGATGGAAAGCCTGATCGCGCAAGTCCTGAATATGGAATATGGTCCGGTCGCCCTGCTCTGGAGCGATGCCAAACCCGAAGGGGCGGTGCAGCAGGCCGAAGGGGAGGCGGGGTGCATCATGAACCTGGTGGTGCGCGCCGCCAAGGGCGAAAGGGCGGTCTGCGACCAGAAGAGCGCGGGCTGCCTCAGCGGTGGGCTGGGAATCGGTCTCGAGTCGCGCCTGAAGAAATTTCCCGGCGGTCCCGAATGCTACTGCTATTACCTTTCGCGGGGAAACAAGCGCTGGGAGAAAGGGCGGCAGGTCGGCGAACTGGTCCGCATGAGTCTGGGCGAGGAGCATTTCGTCGATTTCATGGAGGGGCGCCACTATTTTCGCACCCCCGAACTCGCCCGCAAGTTTCTCGCCACCCTGCCGACCACCGAGATTCCCGCGCCGTACGTGGTCTTTGCGCCATTGAGCGAGCTCGATCCGCGGACGACGCCGCCCCAGGTGGTCATCTTTATCGCCAACGCCAGTCAGCTCGCCGCGCTGACCAACCTGGCCGGGTACAGCCGCACCAGTTTTGAAAACGTGATCATCCCCCAGGCCAGCAGCTGCCAGACGATCGGTATCTACCCCTATCGCGAAAGTCTGGCGATCAAGCCCAAGGCGGTGGTCGGCCTGACCGGCATCGCCTCGCGCCGGCGGGTGGCGGGGGCCATCGGCGCCGACAAGCTGACCTTCTCGGTGCCCTTTGCCATGTTCCAGGAGATGGAGCAGAACGTCTGGGGGTCCTTCATCGAAGAGCCGCCCTGGCAGCAGCTGGCGCAAGGGATAGAGCCATCGGCTCGCGCCGCCGAGTAGGGTCGGCGCGGCCGGCGGTATTGCAAATGACTTCCCGCCTTGTTCCCCTCAGACCCGAGCCTTCTTGCGGTTCGGGCCTTTCTCTTGAAATTCCAGGGTTTTTTCGTCTGCGGCGACTGCCGCCCGGTAATGGGCGAATAATAGGCACGGTCGCTTACAAATCATCCAAATCCCCGTAAAATCCCCCCTTAAACAGACGTTTTCATCCCTTTTTTCCCGTGGCATGTCTTATGCTTTATCAGACCGGCAAGGGAAAGGGACCGGAGACCATGATTCTCATCGTGCAGAACGACCCCAAAGTGCCGGCCGGCTTGTACGGAAGGCTTCTCGCGGCCTGGGGGATTCCCCACGGGACCTGGCGGGCCTATGATCGCTCGTTCCCGCCGGACGATGTGCCCCCCGCCGGAGTGATTCTCCTGGGCGGGTATATGGGCGTGCATGACGGCGCCGCTTATCCTTTTCTGAATTCGGTCAAGGAGGCGGTCCGCCAATGGTTGGCGCGGGATCTGCCCTTCTTCGGCATCTGTCTCGGGGGCCAGCTTCTCGCCGATGTGCTCGGGAGCCCCGTTTTTTCGGGACGCCGCGGCGAACAGGGCTGTCGCAGCGTCGAGCTCACCGAGGCCGGCCGCCGCGATCCCCTCTTCGCCGGTATTCCCAGCCCGTTTCCGGCCTTCCAGTGGCACAACGACAGCTTCGAGGTGCCCGCCGCGGCCGCCCACCTGGCCTTCACCCCCCTCTGCCCGGGCCAGGCGATCCGCTGCGGCAACGCCTGGGGGGTGCAGTTCCACCCCGAGGTGGACGAGGCTATCGTCGATGCCTGGCGACGCAAGACCGGCGCCGGGCCCGAGGTTGTCGCCGAGTTCCGCCGCCAAGAGCCCCGGCTGCGCGAAGTCGCCGAGAAGATGCTGCGCAATTTTCTGGGCTGCTGCGGCCTGGCGGCGGGCGCCGAGGGCGGAATTTCCCACCGCAGCGGCCAATAAAACCAGGGATGGATGCATGACCATGATCCGGCTCGACCTGAGTGTTGCTGAGATTCTCGACGCTTTTCCCGAAACTCTCGATGTGTTCACCGCCAACGGTCTGAACCAGTTCGCCGACGAGAAGGTGCGGCAGGTGCTGGCGCCGGTGCTCAAGCTCGGGACGGCGTTGCGCGCCCGCGGGGTCAATGCCGACCTCTTTCGGCGGCTGCTCGAAGAGCGCATCGCCGATACCCGCCTGCTGCGCGAGGAGAGCCTCGCCAATTTCGCAGGGGGGCAGGGGCTGCTCACCCTGCTGGCGCTGATGCCCTGCGGGGTCAAGATGCCCTTTACCAGGGCGATGGAAGGTTTTCTCGAAGGGCTGCCGGAGCAGACCGCGCGCGCTTTTCGCCACGTGGTCGAGGGCAACCTCAATCAGGAGCTCTCCTACTACCCCTACGTCGGTCGGGTCGAAGACATCGCCGAACTGCCCGACCTGATCCTGACCGCTGACATCAACAGCTTCTACTACCACAATTTTCGCCGCAAGTTCATCGAGACGGGCCATTTCGTCGACGTCACCGATTACCCCGCCAACGCCTCCTTCGCCGGGTGCGCCATCCAGGACCCCGCGCGCCGCTACACCATGCTCTGCGTCAACCCGCTGGTGATCGTCGCCGACCAGAAACGCCTGGCGGGGCGCCCGCTGCCGCGGCGCTGGCTCGACCTGTGCGACCCGCGCTGGCGGCGCAGCATCACCATGCGCGGCGACGGAGAGTTCTTCTGTCACGCGGTGCTGCTCCCCCTGTTCAAGGAGCACGGCGGCGCGGCGGTGGCCGCTCTCGGGCGCAATATCGACAACGGCTGGCACCCGGCGCAGATGGTGAAAGAGGCCGGCAACGGCCAGGACGAGGGCGCCGCCCTCTACGTCATGCCCGAGTTCTTCGCCCGCAAGATCGTGTGCGCGGAGGCGGTGGAGATCATCTGGCCCGAGGACGGCGCGGTGGTGAGCCCGGTGAGCCTGCTGGTCAAGCGCGACAAGGCCGTGGCGCTCAAGCCGGTGACCGACTACCTGACCGGTCCGGAGCTGGCAAAAGTCTTCGCCGGCGCCTACTTTCCGGCGGTCCATCCCGCCGCCGAGAACCGTCACGCTCCGGGAGCGCGCTTCAAGTGGCTCGGCTGGGATTTCTTCGCCGCCCACGACATCGAGGCACTCAACGCCGAAATCGACCGCCACTTCCTCCCCGCCTGGAAAGAGGGGCGCCGATGAGGCTGGTGACGGTGGCCGGCCCCCCCTCGGCCGGCAAGACCTCGGTCATCCTGCGCGCCGCCGAAGGCCTGATGGGCGCGGGTCACACGATCGGGGTGGTCAAGTTCGACTGCCTCGCCAGCGATGACGGCCGTCTCTACGAGAAGGCCGGCATCGCGGTGAAGACCGGTCTCGCCGGCCAGCTCTGTCCCGACCACTTCTTCGTCGCCAACATCGAGGAGGCGCTCAACTGGGGGGCCCGCAACCGCTTCGACCTGCTGATCAGCGAGAGCGCCGGCCTGTGCAACCGCTGCTCGCCGCATGTCAACGGGGTGCTGGCGGTGTGCGTGGTCGACAACCTCGCCGGGGTGAACACGCCGCGGAAGATCGGGCCGATGCTGCGCATGGCCGACGTGGTGGTGGTGACCAAGGGCGACATCGTCTCCCAGGCCGAGCGCGAGGTCTTCGCTTTCCGGGTCCGGCAGGCCAACCCCAAAGCGGCGGTGCTGCCGGTCAACGGCCTCACCGGACAGGGAGCGCTGCTGCTGCAGAAGCATCTGCTCGGCGCCCCCGCCATCAGCACCCTCGAGGGCAGCCGCCTGCGCTTCTCGATGCCCGCGGCCCTGTGCAGCTACTGTCTGGGCGAAACGAAAATCGGGCCCGACAGCCAGATCGGCAATGTGAAGACGATGGATTTCGACTGAGAAGCCGCCGCGGCTCGCCATCCGGACAGAAAGCATTCGATGAATCCCGACTATCTGCAGATAACCGCCGCCAGGCTTTTCGCAGAGCACCCCTACGCCCGCGATTTCTTCGCCGCGCTGGGGCTGGCCGCGCCCGAGCGGGGGCAGATTCTCGGCGTCTATTTCGCAGGGCTCGATGAGCGCCTGCTCGACGACCTCGGGCTGTCGCGCGACGAGCTCCAGGGGCGCCTGGCGCTTTTTCTCGAGCAGATGACTACCCTGCGCGCGGGCTCCGGGCCGCGGGTGGAGAGCGTCACCGTGGTCGGCGGCCGCGACAAGTCGGGCGCGCCCGAGGTTTGCGAGTTGGTGCTGACTCCCGGGGAAGTGGTGTGCATCGTCGGGCCCACCGGCAGCGGCAAGAGTCGGCTGCTCGGCGATATCGAGTGCCTGGCCCAGGGCGACACGCCCACCGGCCGCCGCATCCTCGTCAACGGCGCGCCCCCCGACCCCGCCGCCCGCTTCTCCGGCGAGCAGAAGCTGGTGGCGCAGCTCTCCCAGAACATGAACTTCGTCATGGACCTTGCGGTGGGCGAATTTATCGGGATGCACGCCGAAAGCCGGCTGGTGGAAGACATCGAGGGCGCGGTGGCGCGCATCTTCGCCACCGCCAACGATCTCGCCGGGGAGCGCTTCGCCCTCGAGACGCCGGTCACGGCCCTTTCCGGAGGTCAGTCGCGGGCCCTGATGATCGCCGACGTCGCTCACCTCTCCGCCTCGCCCATCGTCCTCATCGACGAGATCGAGAACGCCGGCGTCGACCGCCAGCGCGCCCTCGACCTGCTGGTACGCCAGGAAAAGATCGTGCTGATGGCCACCCACGACCCCATCCTCGCCCTGCTCGGCGACCGCCGCCTCGTCATCCGCAACGGCGGCATCGCCGCCATCCTCGAAACCACCCCCGCCGAGCGCGCCAGCCTCGAAAGCCTGCGCGCCATCGATATCAAGCTCGCCGATCTGCGCAACCGGCTGCGCGCCGGAGAGCGCATCGAGAGCGACCTGCAGCGGTTTTTTTCCATCCAATCGCCATCGTCCATGCGGTGATTTCCCCGTTCCTCCCGACTGCTCGCACAGGCGGTAAAACGAAAAATATTCGTCGTCAGCACGATTTGGGGCGCCCTTTTTTTCTGGTCTTGCGGTTCTCCCGTGCCAGGAGGGAGCGGCCGCCCCACGAGAAGTACGATAAAAAACCGGGAAATTTTTGTTGTTTATGGATTCATATTAATATATGCTTATTTTTCGTTGAATGAATTGCGCCCGGTTTCGGGCAAATAATCGGCATTCTCTGCGGGGGGGGACTGATGGGACTGGCTCGCCAATGGCGGGCGGGTCTTTGGTTTTGGCGCGAGGCCGCGCCGGCGATGGTCGCCGCCGCCGGTCCTGCCAAGCGTTAAGGAGCTTATGGTGAACCTGACGGCTCTCTTTCCCCGCAAATTCACGATCACTCTGAAAATTGTCCTCATCAGCGTCATCGCTCTGGCCGGATTGCTGGCGGTGGGCGGCATCGGCTATCGGTCGTGCTCCGGCTTGAACGCCACCGCCGCGCGCGCCCTCGGCAGCGAAAGCGAGGCCCTTGAAAAATACGCCGCCACCGGCGAACAGGCCTTGCGCCGGGTCGAGCAGGCGCGGGCCCTGGCCGAGCTCAATGCCGGTCTCATCCGCCTGCAGCAGGCGGTGGCCGAGGGCCCGGTGCGGCGGCAGAAAGGGATCGCTTCGGATGACATCCTGGCGATGGCCAAGGCGCTTGAGGAACAGGCCCGGATCGTAAAAGACGTGCCCGGCCACGATCGCCCGGTGGCGGGTGCCAAGGGACTCACCCTGGGAGATCAGATTCTGATGAATTTCGCGGATGTCACCACTTTTCTCGAATTCGAGCTTCCCGAAATTTACCGCCAGTCTCCCGGCACCGAAGACTTCGCCGCCCGCCAGGGGGCGATGATGGTGTCGCTGACCAACATGTTCTGGTTTATTTCCCGCACCCTCGACGAGCTGGCGGCCAATCTCGCCGCCGAGGTGGACACCTCCCGCCGGACCCTGGTCGAGGTGGCCGGCCAGGCCGAAACGCTGAGCCGTGAGGTCAAGGGCGAACTCCAGGATTCGGCAACTGCCGCCAAGGCCGGCATTCTCTGGGCCCTGGCCGCCACGGTCGGCCTGCTCGGTATCCTCTTTTCCGTTTTCGGCCGCAGCATCATTCGCCCCTTGCACCAAACGGTGATCATGGCCGAGACCCTGAAAAAAGGGCGGGTTCATGCCCGCCTCGACCTGGGCACTCGGGGCGATGAATTCGGCGACATGGCCCGCGCCCTCAACGAATTCGCCGATAACCTCGAGCACGAGGTGGTGCGTCCGCTGCAAGCCGTGGCCCGCGGCGACCTCAGGGTCGAAGTTCATCCCTTTGACGGCGAAGACGAGGTGCGCACCGCTCTGCGACAAACCATCCGCGATCTCAATGATCTGATGGCGCAGATTCAGATCGCCGGGCAACAGATCGATATGGGGTCGAGTCAGGTGGCCGAGTCGGGGCAGATCCTGTCTCAGGGGGCGACCGAACAGGCGAGCTCGCTGCAGGAGATTTCCGCCTCGATGAACCAGATGGAAGCCCAGATCAAGCTCAGCGCGGAAAATGCCCAGACCGCCAATGCGTTGAGCCACCAATCGAAAGAGTCGGCGCAAAGCGGGCATCGCCAGATGCAGGATATGGTGCAGGCGATGGAGGAGATTCGCGCGGCAAGCGACAGCATCTCGAAGATTGTCAAGACCATCGACGGCATCGCTTTTCAGACCAACCTGCTGGCGCTCAACGCTTCGGTGGAAGCGGCCCGTGCCGGTCAGCACGGCAAAGGGTTTGCGGTGGTGGCCGAAGAGGTGCGCAATCTCGCCGAACGTTCGGCGAGGGCGGCCAAGGAGACGAGCGAATTGATCGAGGGTGCGGTGGGCAAGGCGTTGCATGGAGCCGATACGGCGGGGAGGGCTTCGAGCGCATTGAGCGAAATCCTCGACAGTATCGTCAAGGTCGCCGACCTGGTGGGCGAAATCTCGGCCGCCAGCAGCGAGCAGGCCCAGGGGATCGACCAGGTCAGCAAGGGGCTGGGGCGCATCGACCAGGTCACCCAGCAGAACACCGCCAGCGCCGAAGAGAGTGCCGCCGCCGCGGAAGAGCTCTCCAGCCAGGCCGCCCAGTTGCGGGAGATGCTCGGGCGGTTTCGGCTGGCGCACTCTGGTCGCAGTTTCGCCGATGAGTCGCCGGCGTCGTGCGCCGGTGCTGCAATGGGCTGCCCGCAACCCCCTGCGCCATCCGGGTCGGGAGGTCATGGCGCCCGTTCTTCAGCGCCCGGCGACGCCTGGCCATAGCGCTCGATGGTGACGAGTTCGGGCGGTATGGACGGGCGAGCATGACCGTCGCGACCGCCTTTGCAAACGAGACTGGCGTATACGCGGTCGTTGAAAATAAAAATTGGAAAAATTTCATTTTCTGGTAATATCGACTTTTGTTATTGGCGTTATTTCATCTTTTGTAGCGAACGAGGTGGCAATGCAAAGGTCCGGGTTTTCGACGATGGGGACAAACGGCGGGTTCGGCTTGCGAGGCTCACTCAAGGCTCAGGCGTTGGCGGTCGTGATGGTGCTGATGATCGGTCTGGGCTGCGCGGGTTTTGTCATACACGGTCAGATCGACCAATTGCACCAGAACTGGCTGGCGTACGAGCAGCAGACCGCGAAGAAAAAATCTCTGGTCTCCCAGCTCAAATCGAATTTCGGTTACGGCGGGGCCATTCACCTGTTCAAAAATTACGTTTTGCGCGGCCAGGAAAAGTATGTGGGCAAGTTCGAGTCCGCCCACGGCGATGCCCGCAAGGCCATTGCCGACTATCTCGCGCTGGAGGTCACCGAAGGCGAACGCGCCCAACTCCGGGCCATCGGTAGCACCTTCGATCTGTACGCCCGCAACCTGCCCGTGGCGGTCAGAGGCTGGCAGGAGGGGCGGACTCCGCGGGAGATCGACGCTGTCGTGAAGATCGACGACGGGCCGGCGCTTGCCGCGTTCGCATCCCTGGAGGCGACTCTACAGGAGAGTCTGGAAATCCGCTCCTCTGTGGTGCGGAACGATATTTCGGCGCTCAAGCTCTCCATCCTGGTGCTGTTGGCCGTTGAAATCTGCTGCCTGCCCATCCTCTTGCTGCTCTTTGGCCGCCGGGTGCTCAGGCCGGTGAAAAAGACCGCCGAGGTCATTCAGGAGTGGCAACGGGGCCAGTTGGAACTGAGGCTGGAGCTCCGACGCCAGGACGAAATCGGCCGGATGGGGCAGACGCTGGATGCGTTTGCCGAGGCGATGGAAAAGGAAATCGTGACCGCTTTCGACCGGCTCGCGGCGGGTGATTTCACCTTCGCCGCCCAGGGCGTGATCAGCGAGCCCCTGGCGCGGGCAAACCGAGCGCTGGCCCAGGCGATGATGCAGGTTCGCACCACCGCCGAACAGATCGCCAGCGGCGCCACCCAGGTGGCCGATTCGAGCCAGACCCTCTCCCAGGGGGCGACCGAGCAGGCGAGCAGCCTCGAAGAGATCGCTGCCAGCATGAACCAGATGGCCGCCCAGACCAAGCAGAGCGCCGAAAACGCCCGCCAGGCCAACCAGCTCTCGAGCGAGGCGCGGGGGGCGGCCGAGCGCGGCTCCCGGCACATGGGGGCGATGGTCTCGGCGATGACCGAGATCAACCAGGCGGGCCAGAACATCGGCAAGATCATCAAGACCATCGACGAGATCGCCTTCCAGACCAACCTGCTCGCCCTCAACGCCGCGGTCGAGGCGGCCCGCGCCGGTCAGCACGGCAAGGGGTTCGCGGTGGTGGCAGAAGAGGTGCGCAACCTCGCCGCCCGCTCGGCCCGCGCGGCCCAGGAGACCGCCGAGCTGATCGAGGGGACGGTGGCCAAGACCGCCAACGGGCAGGAAATCGCCGGCCAGACGGCCAATGCCCTGAGCGAGATCGTCGGCGGCATCACCAAGGTCAGCGACCTGGTGGCGGAGATCGCCGCGGCGGCGAGCGAGCAGGCCGAGGGGATCGGCCAGGTCAACGTGGGTCTCGGCCAGATCGACCAGGTCACCCAGCAGAACACCGCCAGCGCCGAAGAAAGCGCCGCCGCCGCCGAAGAACTGGCGAGCCAGGCCAGCCAGCTGCAGGCGCTGCTCGGGAAATTTCGCCTGCAGCAGGGTTCGGGCCGCTCCTCCGGACCGGCTCAGGTCGGCCTGCCGGCGCCGGCCGCCGACTCCCCCGGGGGGCTGCTGCGCTGGAGCGATGCCTACAGCGTCAATATCGGACTCATCGATCGGCAGCACAAACAGCTGGTGGAACTGGTCAACCAGATGTTCGCGGCGCTCAAGTCGGGGCACGGCAAGGACGTGGTCGGGCAGATTCTTGCGGACCTGGTCGATTACACCCAGAAGCATTTCGCCGAAGAGGAGCGGATGATGGCCCGCCACGGCTATCCCGGACTCGAAGAGCACAAACGCGAACATGCCGCCCTGGTGCGCCAGGTCGGGGAGTACGCCGCCCGACTCGAACAGGGCTCGGTCTCGGTGTCGAGCGAGCTGTTCAATTTCCTCAAGGGATGGCTGATCAATCACATCCAGAGCGTCGATAAGCAGTACGGCCCGTTTCTGAATCAAAAAGGCGTGCGATGAATTGCCGGGCGACGGTCCCGGCAGCGCTTTGAGGAGAAGCGATTTTGGGCAAGGGTGTGCAAATTAGTGGCACGATCGGGGCCGGGGAGAGGGGATAGGCGCCGAAGCAGCCGTTTTCTTCGCTGGCACGAAGCCTGCAAACTTAACCGCGCAAACCAATAATCTTTCTCGCCGGCAGCGCAGCCGGCCATAGCGGGCGACGCAGCCCCAGGGTCTTTGACCTTGGGGCTTTTTTGTTGTGCGCACGGAGGTTGACGATGATGGCTCATCATATTCAGAAGCTGGCGGACAAACCGATCGTAATCGACGACACCACTCTGCGCGACGGCGAGCAGACCGCCGGGGTGGTCTTCTCCCGCGCGGAAAAGATCCGCATCGCGAAAATGCTCGACGAGATCGGCGTCGGCGAGCTCGAGTGCGGCATCCCCGCCATGGGCGAGGAGGAAAAGAGAAGCGTGCGCGCCCTGGTCGACCTGGGGCTCAAGGCCCGGCTCATCACCTGGAACCGGGCGGTGATCAGCGACATCCAGGCCTCCCTCGACTGCGGGGTGAGCGCGGTCGACATCAGCCTCTCGGTCTCCGACATCCACATCGAAAACAAGCTGCGCAAGTCGCGCGCCTGGGTCAGGGACCAGCTCAAGCGCGCCCTCGACTTCTGCAATAAACACAATCTCTACGTCTCGGTGGGGGGCGAGGATTCGAGTCGCGCCGACCTCGACTTTCTGGTGGAACTGATGCAGATCGCCCGCGGCATGGGGGCTGACCGCTTCCGCTTCTGCGACACCCTGGGCATCCTCGACCCGTTTGCCACCTACGACAAGATCAGCTACCTGCTCGAACGCGTCGATATGGACATGGAGGTGCATACCCACAACGACCTGGGCATGGCCACCGCCAACGCCATTGCCGGAGTCAGGGCCGGAGCGCGCTTCGTCAACACCACCGTCAACGGTCTCGGCGAGCGGGCCGGCAACGCGGCGCTGGAAGAGGTGATCATGGGGCTGAAGTACGGCTGCGGCCTCGACCTCGGCATCGACACCCGGCGCTTCGTCGAGATTTCCAGGTTCGTCGGCCAGGCGAGCTGCCGCCCGGTGCCCGAATGGAAGGCGATCGTGGGCGAGCGGGTCTTTTCCCACGAGTCGGGCCTGCATGCCGACGGCGTGCTGAAAAATCCGAACAACTACGAGGGATTCGAGCCGGGCGAGGTGGGGCTGGCACGCCACCTGGTGCTCGGCAAGCACTCGGGCAGCCAGTCGCTGGTGGCTCGGTTGCAGGAGCTGGGCATCGAGCTCGACCGGGTCGAAGCGGTGGCCATGCTCGACCGGGTGCGCAGCATCTCCCAGCGCAACAAGCGCGCGCTCACCGACGGCGAACTGCTGGCCCTGGCCCGACGCTGCCGCCAGGTGGCGTGATCCTCGCTGAAAATCAGGCTGAAAACTGAAAAGGAAAACGCGGATGGCGCCCTCGGGGCGCCATCCGCGTTTTGTAATGGTGGCGACCTTCAGCGCCTTCAAGAGAAAAGCCGTAAACGCTTTTTGGTTCCCGATGAGTGCCGATCTTCAGCCAAATCTTATTCCTGAATCCGTGAGTACTCGACGGCAAATAGCACACGTCATTGAATTGCCTAAGTGTCCCAAAAATCGCCGCTGAACCTATGGGTGCAGCTCAGATTTTTGAAACGCTTATTCAATCCAAGCACTTGCACTCTTTATCCGCCGCTTACCCACGGATTCAGGTTATTTACAAGGGATGCACAGGATGAACAGGATAAAAGAACCTACCCAAAGTGGAGCACTTAATCCTGTATGCCCTGGATATCCCTGTTAGTTTGATTTTTTTCCTGGACAGACTCGGGCGAGTCGCGGTTCTGTCTGAAGATGAGTGCTCATCAGGAAAGAAAAAGGCCGCGACGTATGTCGCGGCCTTTGCGGATTTTGGTTGCGGGGGCAGGATTTGAACCTGCGACCTTCGGGTTATGAGCCCGACGAGCTACCGGACTGCTCCACCCCGCGTCAGGGAGCCGAACTATATAATGCCGTCGGGGGGATGTCAATCCTTTAAAGGGAAAATATTCTCCGACCGGGGTCTTTCTTGCCGCAACCCCGTTGTACGTTGGGGCAAGAAGTGATAGAAACCTTGGGGTCTGTTGGCATTTCGTCGCAAGGAACGGCATGAAGGAACTTTTGATCGAGATAGAGCCTGCGCTGGCGCTGCGCGACCGCGGCGCCCTGATGGTCGACTCGCGCACACCGGCCGAGTTCGCCGAGGCGACGATTCCGGGGGCGGTGAACATCCCCCTGTTCAGCGATGAGGAACGAGCCCGGGTCGGAACGGCCTACCACCGCGAAGGCGCCGCCGCGGCCCGCATGCTGTCGGTCGACCTGGTGGCGCCGCGTATTCCCCAATTGGTGCGCGCGGTCCTGCAGGCCCGGGGGACCTCGAACCGGGCGGTGATCGTTTTCTGCTGGCGCGGCGGGGAACGCAGCCGCGCACTGACCACTTTCCTGCGGTTGGCGGGGGTGCCGGCGCGCCAGCTGCGCGGTGGCCACAAAGGGTTTCGCGCCCATGTGCGGGGCTTTTTTCAGCACTCCCCGGCCGTGCGCCTGCTGGTACTGCGGGGGTTGACCGGAGTGGGCAAGACCCGGTTTCTCGAGCGGCTGCGCGAACGGGGACATCCGGTGCTCAACCTGGAGGCCCTCGCCAATCACCGCGGCAGCGCCTTTGGCGGGTTGGGCCTGCGCCCCCAGCCGAGCCAGAAGATGTTCGAGGCCCTGCTGTGGGATGCCATGCGTCAACTCCCCCCAAAGGGTTATGTCCTGACCGAGGGGGAGAGTCGCAATATCGGAAAGTGCCAGTTGCCCGATGCGGTCTACCGGGCCCTGCAGGTGGAGACCTCGCTCTGGCTCGAGGCCTCCCTCGATACCCGGGTGCGGCGCATTCTGGAGGATTACCCGGCCATTTCGGCGGCGCGCGACCAGTTCCAGGCGCCGATTCTGGCCCTGCGCCGCCGCCTTGGCGGCGAGGCGGTCGCGCGCCTGCTCGATCTGCTGGCCAGAGAGGCGTGGCAGGAACTGGTGCGGGAGTTGATGGTTCTTTACTACGACCCCCTGTACCGCCACAGCCAGCCGCAGCGGCGCATTGAGATCGAGGTCGACGACGAGATCACGGGCGTCGCGCGCATCGAGCAGGCGGTTGCGGCTCTTCTGCTCAACGCAAATCCGGGTTAATCTGCCAGGTCGATGGTCACCGCCGATCCCAGAGGGTTTTCGGGGAGCGCTGCCCCGGCGGGAAACACGCAGGTAAAGGCCACCATCGCTTCGTCCTGTCCGGCGGCGGGAGCGAACAGACGGGTGACCTGGAGTCGGGTCTGCTTGCCGCTGGCGAGCCGGGCCGCGAGCTCCTGTCCGACCCGGAGGCTGGCGACCTGGTCGGCCCGGGCAAAGGCGGTGACCGTGGGGGGAGCCGCGAGCGCCAGGCTGGCGAGCCGCTCGCCCGGGAAAACCTCCTCGCCGGGATGCAGGTCGACAGCGACGAGCGTGCCCGCCGCCGGCGAGCGTACCCGCAGCTTTTCCTGCTGTTGCAGCAGGGTGATGATTTCCCCCTCGACGTCGTCGAGCTGAAGGATCAACTGGTCGCGAAAATTTTGGGCGCCCGGATCGTTCACCACCAGGGTTCTGTCTCCCGGCGCGGCCGGTTCGGTCCGCGCGGCGGTCATCTCCCACCTCAATTTCTCCACCTCCCCGCGGGTAGCCGCCCCCTCGCGCTGCAGAAACTCCAGATCGGCCAGGCGCCGTTCCATCTCTCCCTGCGCCTGCAGGTCGGGGGAGGGCGGGGATGGGTTGCGAACGGCCTGAACCCTGACCCGGGGCTTGCCGCTTGCGGCGGTGGCGATCATGCGCTCGAGCTCGGCGCGCTTGTCGCGCAGAAATTGCAGCCGGTGAACGATTTCCTCCTTCTCCAGCACCATCAGCTCCTGGCCGGCGGCGATCTGATCGCCGGCCCCCGCCAGGGTTTGCGCCAAGGTGCCGGTCAGGGTGCCGCGGATCTCGACGATCTGCGGAGTGACGACGCCGTGAGCGACCCGGCCCTTCGGCCGCTCGGGGGTGGGGGCGCGATCGCATCCCGCCAGGACCAGCTGAGCGAAAAGAAGCGAGGAGAAAAACGCCAGTGCAATCCAGCGCCCGCCGGGGCGGGGGGCTAGAGCGCCGGGGAAAGGGGCAAAACTCATCGGGCCATCTCCTGGAAGTCCTGATAGGTGCGCACCAGCAATCCGGTGAAGTTGGGATAGGCTTCAAGGCGCCGGCGAAGCAGGGCGAGGGCGGCCATGAACTCTTTGCGTCCGCCGGCAGCGGTCGAAATCGCAGGGCTCTGCACCACCCGAAAGCGCAGGCCGGGATAGAGGGCCAGCAGGGGTTCCGCCTGGCGCACCGCCTGCGTCCCGGTGGTCCCATCCAGCAGCAGGGCGAGATATTCGAGCTGAAGAGTCTCCAGCCGGGCTCCCAGCGACTGCTCGGCGCTCAGGGCTTCGAGTTCGCGCGGGCGCAGACTGGCGCTCACCGGCCAGGGGGATTTGGCGATGGCGCCCACCAGGGTGTTGCGCAGTTCGCCCAGGAGCTCGCTCTGGCCCCGGGGACCCTTGGCGAGGGCGGCGGGGTCGAGGGCCAGGTGCAGCCCGCCAAAGGGGAGGTCGCTCAGGCTGGCGATGGTGGCGAACAGCTGCGGGCGCCCGGCGGGAAGCATCCAGGCCGGTGTCTCCAGCATCAGATCGGGGCGGATTCCGGCGCCAGCCAAGCCCCCGAGCAGCTCGCTGAAGCGCCGGCGCAGATCGGCATCGTGGGTCAGCTGCTCCCGTTGGTGGCCGTCGAGGGCGATCAGCAGGCTGTCGAAGGGCTGGTTGCGGCTGAAGCGCCCGACCCAGTCATCGCTATCGCCATTTTGCCAGACCGGGAGCAATTCCGGGTGGCCCAGCACCGCAGCGAGTCCCTGCTGGCGGGTCATTCTGATGACCGCAACGGGGCGGGGGCGCGGCGGTTCGCTGATCTTCTCGGGAACGATGGTGGCCGCGGAAGGGGGCGCGGCGGGCGCGACCACCCGGACCGGGACGGTGGCGCCGGCGGCCATCTCCTCGGGCGTCAAGGCGGCAGCGGGGGCCGTGCCGCCGGCGAACAGGCGGCGGCTGCCGGCGCGCAGGGCCGCATGGTCGAGCGCTCGCCCCAGCTCGTCGTAGAGCTGGCGGCCGAGAATCGCGAGATTGAGGCGGGGGGCGGCGCCGACCGGTGGGGCGAGGCAGTGGGGGCAGCCGCCGGCGTCGGCGGCGGGCACCAGGCGGGCGAGGTCGGCTTTGAGCTGCAGGCAGTTGTGCTCGGCCTCGAGCAGGGCGAGGGTGGCCTCGTAATAGGCGAACACCGCCTCCTGCAAGTAGGCCAGGTTGCCGCCTTCGAGCAGCGCCGCCCGCAGGAAGCGCTCGCGCACCCGCTCTTCGGCGGCCCGGACCCGCTGCCGGGCGAATTCGAGATTGTGCTCCTGGTAGCGGGCGGCGAAGTGCAGGCTCTCCGCCTCGCTCAACAGCCGCTCGCGCTCCCCGTGCACATGCCGTTCGGCCTGGCGGGCGCGGGCCTGCTGCCGGGCCTTGGCGGCTTCGCCGGCGGCGAATGCGCCAAGGGGCATCTGGAAGTCGACGGCGGCCACCGTCGAGGCGCTGCCGCCGCCGGGAAACTCCTGCCCCACGCTCTGGTAGAGCCCGACCCCCGAGTCGATCTGATCGCTGGTCGGCGATTGGCCCCGCTCGCGCTGGCGTGCGAGACGGTGCTGCTCGAGTTGCAGGGTGGGATGCTCCCGCAAGCGCGCGGCGAGATGGAGCACGTCGTCGCAAAAGCCGCCGATGGCGGGAAAGGTCGGTTCGAACCCGGTGAGCCGGCTGTCGGTCAGGCGGTTGAGGCGGGCGAGGGCCAGATCTTCTTCCATCTGCAGGCGGGCCAGGTCGCGGCGCGCCGCTGCGTAGCGGGCGAGGGCCTGCAGGCGGTCGGCTGCGAGCAGCTCGCCCTGGTCATGGCGCAGGTCCAGCAGCTGCCGGGCGGTGGTTTCGCTGGCGAGGAAGGCCTGGGTGAGGCGGCTCTTTTCCACCGCCGACCAGTAGCCGAGGTAGGCGCGGCGCACTTCCCCGAGGATCTCGAGGGCGATCAGGTTTTTTTCCGTGCCCGCCACCAGCGCCGCGGTTTCGGCGTCGCGCACCTGGTTCCGTTCCTGCGCCCGGCTGCCGAGCAGCGGATAGCGCAGGCCCAGGCGCAGGGCCAGAAATTCGTAATCGCGCGACCGGTCGGCGTCGACCGGTTCGCTGGTGTGACCGGCCGCGGCCCGGCCGAGCAGCTTCCAGCCGCTGCGCGCCCGCGCTTCCCGGGCCTGGGCCTGACCGGCGGCGACGGCGTCTTCGGCGGCCAGAACCGCCAGGGCCCGGTCGGCGCGCTGTTCGAACCAGGCCAGGTCGAGACGTTCGGCCGCGGCGCTGGCGGGGGCGAGCAAAGCCGTCATGAGCACCAGGAGAAGGAGGGGGGGAAGAGGCATGGGAATATCTCCGCCATCGGAATTTGCTGCCGGGCCACGGTTGCCGCGCCCGGAATCGGCGGCGTTTGCGGGCCGCCGCCCGAACGGTGCCGGCCACGGGCGACAGGCGTTATAATGATAAAATTATATTAAGAAAATATTTTAGCAGCAAAGGCTGTGAATGCCAAAATTATTTTAATATTCCCGACCTGGTGGGGATATTTGCCGTTTGCCGGGATCTCGGGGAGGTGCTTCGTCCCAGAAGATGTTACACTTGAAACGCAGGAGCCGCTTTTAATGACCGAGAGCCAGCCTCAGATTCCCCAACTTTTCATCAACCGCTTCACCGTCGAGGAAAGCGCCCCTTTCCGCCGTTACCTCAATCGGCTCGAGGTGGAAATCGGGCGTGAGGATTATCGCCACCTCAAGCAGGTCGATCTTTTTCAGCCCGCACCCGTCGCCGATTTTTTCGCGGGTTTCGACGACATCACCGAGCGGCTGCTCAAAACCACCCAGAACAATTACAACCGCAACCTGTTGCAGCGTCTGAACATCCGGGTTTTTCTCGACCACCAGCGCTACCATGTCTGGTACCGCCTGGCCGACCGCGCGATTCGCTTTGCGCCCCTGTGGCGGGCGAAAGTCCTGCGCCGTTTTCTCGGGTCGGTGCCCCGGGCCGATAGCGGCTGGCGTCCGGGGCCGCCGTTGCTGCCCGGTTCGCAGGCCCGTTTCCTGCCCGACGAAGCCGGCGGCGTGTTGCTGCTGCGCCAGCCCGGCGCCGCGGACGATGCGCCGGTGCTGACCGCGACCCATGGCCCCTACGACCCGCACACCTTCGAAGTGGCCCTTTATTTCCTGCGCACCGGCAAGGCGCGGGCGGCGGTGGTCAACCTCGGCTTTGCCGGGCGCGAGCCGCTGACCGACGAAAACCTGGAGAAGCTCAAGCGCTGGGGGGTGCCGCTGAACCCGAGCAATATCGACGTGATCTATCCCTACGTCGACGCTATGGGGCATCCCTACTGTTACAAGCTCGAGGAGGGCTTCGCTCGGTATGCCGGCCTGGTCGGCGGCTCCGCTCCCGAATTGATCATCGATATTCACGGCTGCGTCGGCACCGCGCCCGACGACCATCGCCTGATCGTCGGCCTCGGCGGTTTCCCCCCGTTTCTGGCGCCGACCGAGGTCGGGCGGGTGGAGCGCCACGGCGAAATTCTGCATCTCTTTCCTCGCGACCGTTACCGGCGGGGTCTGGCGCTGCTGCGCGATCTCTCCGACCAGATCTATGTGCAGTTCTGCGAACAAACCCATGGCTGCTATCATTTCGCGGTTCTGGGCGGGCTGCAGCTGATCGGGCGCGATGTCGATCCGGCGCGGGAGGCGCGCAGTCTGCTGCAGGGCGAAGAGCGCACCTTTCTGCCCGCGGAAAATGTCCGCTGGCTTCCCGGCGCGGGGGGCAACGCCCTGCAGCGGCGCGAAGCGCGCAAGCTCAACCCGCGCGCGGTCTGCATTCATGTCGAGATTCCCACCGTGGTGCGGCGCAAGATGGCGCTCAAGCTGGGCGAACTGGCGGCGGCCGATTCGCTGGCGTCGAGCGGCCTGTGATCCGGCTTTTCCCGTTTTGCAAATCCCCGTCAATTAGCGCATAATGAAGTCCGGCTGCGGCTGCCCAATGGTGTGCGCTGCAATTTCTGCTACGGAGGAAGAGCGCTCATGGCGAAAAAGGGCCCGCCCAGGACCAGCGGCACTCCCCGGAAGGCCACGGAAAAAAAGCGCAAGACCGCCCCGGCTCCGGATGAGAAACCCGCCGTGGAGCGGAGCGAGGCGCCCGCGGGCAAAGATTCCGCGCCCGCCGGCGAGGTCTTTCTCGTCGGGATCGGCGCCAGCGCCGGGGGCCTTGAGGCTCTGCGCGCCCTGCTGCCCAACCTGCCCGTCGGCATGAATGCCGCCTATGTGATCACCCAGCACCTGGCTCCCGCGCATCCCAGCATGCTCGCCTCCCTGCTCGAGCGTTTCACCCGCATGCCGGTGGCCGAAGTCGCCAGCAACCAGACGATCAAGCCCGACACCGTCTTCATCTGCCCCCCCGGCCAGGATCTGGTGGTGAAAAAGGGGCGCCTGTCCCTGTCGAAGAGCACCACCGCCGTCGGCCCCAAGCCTTCCGTCGATTATTTCTTCACTTCGCTGGCCGAAAACTTCCGCGAGCGCGCCGTCGGCATCATCCTCTCGGGGACCGGGAGCGACGGTGCCCACGGCATCCGCGCGATCAAGGCCGAGGGCGGGCTCACCATCGTACAGGACGAGACGAGCGCCAAGTACAACGGCATGCCCCACGCCGCCATCGAGACCGGCAACGTCGATCTGGTGCTGCCCGCGGAGGAGATCGGCAAGAATCTCAGGGATCTGCTGCAGCATCCCCGCCCGCTGATCGTCGAACCCCGGGAAGAAGAGACTCCGGGCAGCCTCCCGACCATCCTGAATCTGCTGGTGAAAAAGACCGGCTGCGATTTTTCCAACTACAAACCGGGCACCATCATGCGCCGCATCGAGCGGCGCATGGATATCCACCGCCTGGGCAGTCTCGAAGATTACGTGCGCTTTCTGCACCGCAACCAGCAGGAGCTTTTTCTGCTGCAGAAAGACATTCTGATTTCGGTCACCAGCTTCTTTCGCGATATCGAAGCTTTCGCGGCTCTGCGCAAAGTCCTGGCTGAAATCATCGCCAGCAAGAAAAAAGGCGACAATATCCGCATCTGGGTGCCGGGCTGCTCCACCGGCGAGGAGCCCTACACCATCGCCATCATGCTGGCGCAGGAGCTCGGCGAGTGGGTCAACCACTACAATGTGCAGATTTTCGCCAGCGACCTCGATCAGGATGCCATCGACAAGGGACGCCGGGGGATGTATCCCGAGGCCACCCTGGTCAATGTCGACCCGGGCATCATCGAGCGCTATTTCCTGCACAAGGACAACATGTTCCAGGTGGTCGAGCCGATTCGCGAGATGCTCGTCTTCGCCCGCCAGGACCTGGTGCGCGATCCGCCCTTCTCGCGCATCGATCTGATCAGCTGCCGCAATCTGCTGATCTATTTCAATTCGCAGCTGCAAGACCGGGTCATGCCGATGTTTCACTATGTGCTCAACCCCGGCGGCTATCTGTTTCTGGGCAAATCCGAATCGGTCGGGCAGTTCTCCGACCTGTTCGAGCCGGTGGACAAAAAATGGAAGATCTTCCAGCGTCGGGGGGCGTTTCGCGCACCGGCCATCGATTTCGGCCTGCCCCGCCACAAATATCCCCGCCCCAGCAAACCGGCGGTGCAGCCCCCGGAAATCTCGGTCAAAGATGTGATGAGCGAGATGATGGCCGAGGCTTACGGATGTCCCGGAGTGCTCCTCGACGACCGGCTGGAGATCCTCTTTATCCGCGGCGATGTCAGCGATTATCTCAAATTGCCGCAGGGCAAGGCCGGTCTCAATATCGTCGATCTGGTGCGCTCGGACCTGCGTATCGATCTGCGCACCCTGCTCCATCAGGCCGCCCGCAAGGACGAAGCGGTACGCAGCAAGCCGATCTTCCTGCCGGGCGCGGAGGAGGGGCGACGGGTGCGGCTGACGGTGCGGCCGGTGGCCATGCGCGACGTCCCCGCGGGGTGGCTGTTCGTCGCCTTCGAACGGGTGGAGCCGCGCCCGGCGACCGAACCGGAACATAGCGCCGGCGAGCCCGACCCGCGGGTGTTCGAGCTCGAGCAGGAGCTTACCTCCAGCCGCGAGCGGCTGCAGACCACTCTCGAGGAGCTGGAAACCGCCAACGAAGAATTGCAGTCGATGAACGAGGAGCTGCAGTCGACCAACGAGGAGCTGCAGTCGTCCAACGAGGAGCTGGAAACCGCCAACGAGGAGCTGCAGTCGACCAACGAGGAGTTGCTCACCGTCAACGATGAATTGCAGGTGAAGACCGGCGAGCTGACCAGCGCCAATACCGACCTGGAAAATATTCTCAAAAGCCTGGCGATGCCGATGGTGATCGTCGACCGGGAATTGCGGGTGACGCGCTTCACCCCGGCGGCGACCCGCATTTTCAACCTGGTCGGCGATTCCCTCGGTCAGGTTCTCACCAGCATCGGCTGCCAGGTGAGCATTCCCGAGTTGCGCGAATGCCTGGTGAACGTGGTGGAGGGTTCGGTGTGCGAGGAGAAGGAGTTGAGCGTGCAGGAGCGCCGCTACACCATGCACGTCTATCCCTACCTCGATGGTCGCAACCGCCACAGCGGCGCGGTTCTCATGTTCAGCGACAACACCGAAATCGAAATGGCGCTCAAAGAGCGCAGCCTGATGGCTCTGGTCGACAAAATGCTGCTGGAAGTCGAGACCCTCGACCAACTCTACCAGGATATTGCGCGGCTGATCGCGACCCATCTCGACTACCCCTATGCGGCCCTGGCTCTCTACGACGAAGAGGAAGGGGAGATGGTGTTCGTCGGCCTCGCCGGGGTGCCGGGGGCGACGCCGCGGCGAGTCCCGGCGGACAAGGTGCTCTCCGGGCTGGTGGTGAAGCAGGGCGATCCGATGACCGATCTCAACGCGACCGGGAAGGAGGACTATTCCTTCACCGCCGATGCCGCCATCAAGGTCGAGAGTTTTCTGTGCGTGCCCCTGATCAGCAAGCAGCGGGTTGTCGGGACGATTTCCCTGGGCGACGAAAAGGCGCGCCGCAGCACCAGGCGCGATCTGGCGCTGCTCACCAAGTTGGCCGGGGGCCTGGCGCGCGAGATCGAAATGCAGGATGTGCGCAAGCAGTTGGCGCTGGTCAGGGAAAAATCCGACCGCCAGGTGACGCAACTGACCGAAAATCTGGCCGCGGCGCAGAAGCAGCTGGCCGGCAAGCGGCGGGAGCTCGGCAGGACCCGCGAGGAGCTGGCCCACTTCATCGATGTGCTCGACCACCTTTTCTCGTCCATCGGCATCATGGTGGCGCACCTCGATGCCGAACTGAATTTTCTGCGGGTGAGTCGGGCCCTGGCGCAGAATGAAGGCAGAACGCCACGCGATTTCATCGGCAAAAACCTGGCGGAGCTCTACCCCGGCCGCGAGCGCGCAGAACTCTTTCGCCGAACCCTGCGCAGCGGCCAGCCGCTGCAGGCGACGGGACATCCCTTTGCCGACCCGAAAGAGAGCGGCAATGGCGTCGGCGACTGGACCTGGGAGCTGCAGGTGCTCAAAGATGGGGAGGGACAGGCCAATGGCCTGCTGCTCAGTCTGGTCGACCCGGAGCAGTTCTGCAATCCCCGCAAAATGCGTTAGACTTGAGATGTTTTTTCAGCCGGAGGACGAGGCGATGGCGGGAAAAGGGCAAAGGCTCGGTGGCACCGGATGCAAAGCGGGGCCGGCCGGACGAACGGGGGCGGAGCAAACGCCTCTGCGCCGGCGCATCGCCGAGCTGGAAGAGCGGCTCGCGGCGTGCGCGGGAGAACAGGCCCGCCAGGAGCAGTTGGAGGCCCACACCCGGGCCCTGTTCGTCGATCTGGAAAACCACCGCGAAGAATTGCTCGCCCAGAACGAAGATCTCAGGCGTTCCCAGCGGGAGCTCGAAGCGTCGCAACGCAAGTACCAGGAACTCTTCGACCTCGCCCCCATCGGTTATTTTTCTCTCGATCGCAGCGGCTGCGTGATCGAGATCAATCAGCAGGCGGCCTCCCTCCTCGGTCACGAGCGCCGTTCCTGTATCGGCCGACCCTTTCTGGTCCACGTGCATCCGGCTTGGCGCGCCCTGTTTTCCTCTCACCTGAGCGAGGTCTGCAGCGGCCATGAATGCTCCGACGAAATCGTTCTGCAACGCCGCGACGGAACCCGAATTCCGGTGCAGTTCAGCAGCGTGCCGGTGCTCGATCGCAGCGGCAAGGTTCTGCGCTGTCGCACCGCCCTGTTCGACCTGCGCGAGCACAAGCGCCAGCAGCGGATCGTCAGCCGCACCACCCGCGCCTACCGGGTGCAGGCGGCCTGCAACCATGCCCTGGTGCGGGCCACCAGCCGCGACGTCCTGCTGCAGGAGGTCTGCCGCATCATCGTCGAAAAAGGCGATTTTCTCCTGGCCTGGGTCGGACTGCTGGAAGACGATGATCAGCGAACCATCCGGCCGGTGGCGTCCTGGGGGCCCCATGCCGATTTCATCGAGAAGCTCAACGTCTCCTACGGCAGGAACCGGGGAGGGCGCGGGCCGAGCGGGCGCGCGGTGCGCACCGGGCGCGCGGTGGTCTGCCGCAGCATCGCGCACGACCCCGCCTTCGGCTCTCTGCGCGACGAGGCTCTGCAACGGGGGCTCAACGCCTGCATTTCGCTGCCTCTGATGGCGGGCGAGACCTGTCTCGGGGTGGTCGGCATCTACGCCGGCGAGGAGCAGGAGTTCGACGAGGACGAGTGCGCCCTGCTGACGGAGCTGGCCGACCAGATCGCTTTCGGCCTGGTGGCATTGCGCACCCGCACCGAGCGCACTGCCGCCCTCGAGCAGGTGCAGAAGCTGGCCTATTTCGACACCCTGACGGGACTGCCCAACCGCCGTATGTTTCTCGACCGCCTTGGCCAGGCGATTGCCCTGACCCAGCGCGAGGAGCAGAGCCTGGCGTTGCTTTTCCTCGACCTCGACCGCTTCAAGGATGTCAACGACACCATCGGCCACGACGGTGGCGACGCCCTGCTGCAGTCCGTCGCCAAACGGCTGCGCGGGTGCGTGCGCCAATCCGATATCGTCGCCCGGCTCGGGGGGGACGAATTCGTGATCATTTTTCACTCGGTGCAGGACCAGGCCCAGGTGGTCACCGTGGCGAACAAGATTCTGGCCGCTTTCTCCCAGCCCTTTTCCGTTTGCGACCGCGAGATCCACAGCAGTACCAGCATCGGCATTGCGCTGTTTCCGGCCGACGGCGACAGTGTCGAGGCGTTGATTCGTCACGCCGATGCCGCCATGTATCACGCCAAAGACGATGGGCGCCAGACCTACCGCTTCTTTTCTCCGGAAATGAACCGGCGTATTCAGGCCAAACTGGTGCTCGAGCAGCACTTTCGCCAGGCCTGGCAGCGGGAAGAAGTGTTTCTCCATTACCAGCCGCAGATCGATTTACGCAGCGGCGAGGTCGTCGGCGTCGAAGCCCTGACCCGCTGGCAGAGCCCGGCGCTCGGCCTGGTCGAACCCGGCCGCTTTATTCCGCTGGCCGAGGAGACCGGTCTGATCCTGCCCTTCGGTGAATGGGCCCTGCGCACGGCCTGCCGCCAGGTCAGCCATTGGCACCGGGCCGGTTTTCCCGACCTGCGGCTGGCGGTGAACATCTCGGCCCGGCAGTTTCGTCAGCCCGAATTCATCGACACCGTCGACCGGATTCTGGATGAAACGGGATTCAACCCCAAGCGGCTGATGCTGGAAATGACCGAGAGCACAGTGATGGAAAAAACCGATGAAGCGATCATGACCCTGACCGACCTCAAGATCCGCGGCATCGGCCTGTCCCTCGACGACTTCGGGACCGGGTATTCCAGTCTCAATCATCTGCGCTCCTTTCCCATCGACCAGATCAAGATCGACCGCTCTTTTCTGGCCGATCTGGGGCAGCCCTACGGGCAGGCGGCGATCATCGAGGCGATGATCGCCATGGCCCACAGTCTCGGCCTGAAGGTGGTGGCCGAGGGGGTCGAGGAGAAGGCGCAGGTCGATTTTCTCATCCATCGCCACTGCGACGAGGTCCAGGGTCATTTCTGGGCCCGGCCGCTGGCGGCGGCGGCCCTGCCTGGTCACCTTCGCGGCCAGGGGCACGATAACGTCGAAAAAATCCTGCATTGAGCGGCGGGGTGCCCCGCTTGGGGCGCGGATCACTTATTCTGAGAGAGGACGGTCGCAGGTGGCGGGAAGAGTCGAAAGAAATGCGCCGGGCGCCACACGTCGGGTGCGGTTACGCAATGGTTTCGCCGGGTTTGGCAGGGCCAGAACATGATCGATCTCGAGATTGCCCTCAAGGCATTGGACGGGGATCGCGAATTGCTGCAGGACTGTCTCCTGATTCTGAGTCAGGATCTGCCGCGGCGAATTGACGCCCTCGAGAGTGCGCTGGTCGCTGGCGACCTGGCCGCCGCCGGCAATCTGGCGCACACCATTAAGGGGTCGGTGGCGGTGGTCGGCGCCCGTGCATTGAAAAACGACGCTCTGGCGGTGGAGGCGGCTGTCGGGGAAAGCCGGCTGACTCTGGCGACCGAGGGTCTGCGCAATCTTCAGCGCCATTGGACCGAACTGCAGGCTTTTCTGCAGGAGGAGGGCCTGCTCTGAACTCTGGTTGCGAGGGGCCATGGGGAGAACTTGAACGTCAGCCTGTTGGGGGCAGGTCGCGCGGGCGGGGCAAAGAAATTCGCTCGGGTGGAAGGCTGAGAGCTATTGCCCCCACTCGCCGCCGGTGTCCGGGGCTTCGTCCTCGGCGAGCGCCTGCTCCAGGTCGCTGGCAGGTTTGGACAGGGGGGTCAGGCTCAGGTAATGAAAGCCGCCGGCCTTGCGGTTTTCGATGATGGAGGTGGCGCTGGTGCGCTCCAGCTTGATTTCCTCGGCGGCGTCGCCGATGTGCAGAACGACTCCTTCCCCCAGGTGGCTCTTGATGTTGATCTTGCCGTTGGCGTTTTTCTCGGCCAGCTCCTTGGCCCGGACCATCTTCTCGTCGATCTCCGCCTTGAGCTGATTGAGCTCGTCCATTCGGGCCGAGAGGTTCAAGACCTTCTTTTTGTCCTCGGCGCCGAGAGTCTTGTTCTGTTTCAGGTTGAAACTCAGCAGCGCCAGCTCGTCGTTGGCTTCGATGAACTCGACCTGAATGTCGTCCAACTGCTCGGCCAGCTTGATCTGCACGTAGTCGATGCCGGCATAAAGCCGGGTCTTGATACCGCTGGCCGCGCCCACGTTCTTGGCCTCGATGCCGCGCAGAGCGTAGGTTTCGCCGCCGAAGATGCCGCCGTTGGCGATGGTGACGGTGCCCGAGCAGTAGATGCGGGAGTTGCGGATTTCGTTCTTGACCACCACGTCGCCGTCGCACTCGACGGTGACGTCGTTGAGGTAGGTGACCACCAGATTGCCGCCGCAGGTGATGCGCCCGCGCCCCTGGCCGGCCATGCCGCCGATGGCGATATCCGCCGGCGACGAGATGTCGCACATGCCGGCGTTGCCGTTGATCTGCAGCCCCTTGCCGGCGTGCAGGTTGAAGTCGTCGAGGACATCGCCCTTGACCTCGACGAACCCGCGAAAATCGATGTGCCCCACCGCCAGGTTGACATCCCCCTGCACCACGTATTCCTCGGTGACGGAGACCGTCTTGCCGTCGTAGATGACCCGTCCCTCGAACTCGGCCAGCACGGTCTTGCCGTCCTCCCGGAAGCTGCATCCCGGTCCCGCCGTCAGCTTCAGGGGCTTGCCGCTGACCGCCGCCAGGGTCTCGCCGGTCACGGTGAAGCCCTCGTCGCCGAGCCGGGGAGGCTGCACCACCCCGATATCCTTGCCCGGGAGCACATTGGAGAAGAAATTCAGGGTGCGAAAATCGATGTTTCCGTCCTCATCCTCATGGTAGTGGGGGCTGTCGGAACTGGCTCTGACGAAAAGCTCGAGATAGCCGTCGGGTCCGGGTTTGGGCACCTTGCCTTCGGCGAGCAGGTAGTTGCTGGCCGATTTGCCTTTGGCGACCGTGCGGCACAGCGCCTGCACCTGGTTGTCGATCAGGCCCTGGGTGATGCCCTGGGTGGCGAGCAGTTCGAGCAGTTCGTCTTTGGTGAGTTGGCCGGACTTGGATTTCGGGGTCACCGAACAGCGGCACTCGAGCCCCCCTTTGAGCAGTTCGAGGCGCAGGGCGTGCCTGTCGTTATCCTCTTCGACGAGGATGACCGTCTGGTTGCCCGATTGATTAGCACCGGCGGCTTCGGTTGTGCCCATGGCGTCTTCTCAAGAGGAGTGGATTGGGGCAAGGAATGTTAAAAATATAAAATTTATTAAATTTTAACTTAGGCCGGCGGCCAAGTCAATCCGATTTTCCGAAAAAAAGCGGGACGCTGGCGCTTTCCGGGGCGGTTGGGTGGGATTGAAAGGTGAATTCCGCCCGCTAAACGGTCGGGAATGGAGGACGACGACGAGGCGGGGGCGACGGGCTCAGACGGTGGGCACCAGAAAGAAATCGCGTTCCTTTTCGAACAGATTCTCGACGTCGCTGTTTATTTTTTCGACCTTTTCGGCGGAAAGGCCAAGCTGGACGGCGCCGGGAGCCTGGCCCAGGTCGATCTCCGGAGCCGGAGCATCCTGGCCGATGCCGAGGCGGCGACAGATAAGGCCGGCAATATTGATGACCGCCACGCGCTCGCGAATTCCCGCCTCGGTGTCGGAGGGCAGGGCCAGATCGTGGTGGTGCAGCGCGGACTGTACCAGCACCGGGGCCAGGTTCCAGTTGTCGAGGACGGCGGCTCCCACAACTTCATGAGAAAAGGCGAAAAAGGCCCGCTCCAGATCGATCAGGCCCTCGCTGGCGGTTTTGGCCGCCTCGAGGACTTTCTGGTAGGTTTCCTTATCGTGGTTGCTCATCACCACCTTGCCGATGTGGCGAAACAGCCCGGCGATGAACATTTCTTCGGCGTCGGCGAAGTCGAGATGGCGGGCGATGATCCGCGCGCCGATGGCGCAGCCGATGGAATCCTCCCACAGCATGCGTTCAAGGCGGCCGAACGATTTGTTGATGCCGCGCAGGCTGGTTTCGAGCACCAGGGTACGCAGAGTGTTTTCTCCCAGAACGACGATGGCGCCTTCGAGAGTCGTGACCCGTTTCTGGCGCCCGTACATGGGCGAGTTGGCGATGCGCAGAATGCGGCCGGAAACCGCGGCGTCGTGGGAGATCGTTTTGGCCAGCAGTTTGGCCGAGCAGAACGGGTTCTTGAGCATTTCGAGCACTTTGATGGCGACTGCCGGCATGGGGGGCAGATCACCGAGGTGCGCGACGATGGTTTGGTAATCGTTATACATACGTTTCGATCACAGGAATGCCGGGATGAAAGACTGCCCGCGCAATATTCTCAGGTCCGGGCCGCAATTCGCCTATCTTAATCGTTTTTATGTGGAATTTTCAATGAGTAAATTTTTCCTCCCCTCTTTTTCCCTTACTCGATTCGGAATTCCGGCGGCTGGATGGCCGTTGCGCGGCACTGGGGGCACTTTCCCGGCTTGGTCGGGCGCTCGCGCTTGGAAAAGACAAAGCCGCATTGTCGGCAGAGCGCCGGAACCAGGTGAAATCGGATGCCGCCGCCGTGCAGGCTGCGGCGCAGGTGCGCGAGGTGGCCGTAGACCTCTTTTTCCGGAATCCCGAGGATCGCGGAGATATCGCGGGCCGACAGGGTCGAATGGCTGAGCAGCTCCCGCAGGGCGCGGCGCACGCTTTCGCCGCGGGGGCGGGGAACCGGCGGTCTTTTCCTCTGCTCCATCGCGGGTCATTCTCCCAGGTAATGGTAGAGGGTGTCGCGCCACCAGGGAGAGCGGATTTTGCCGAGCAGGGCGCGATTGAGATCCTCGCGCAGGGCGCTGTTTTGGGGCAGGGCGATGGCGTAATCCTGGCGGTCGAAGATGGCGGGCAGCACCCGAACCTGGTCGGCGAAGTCGCGGTTGGCCAGGTATTTGAGCAGGGGCGCGTCGTAAACGGCGGCCTCGGCGCTACCCTCAGCCACGGCGGCCAGCGCTTTGGCCGGCGTGGCGAGGGCGCGAAAGGCGATGCGGTTGGCGCTGAGGTAGCCGGCGCTGGTCGAGTCGGCGACGCTGGCCACCCGCACCCGGGGGAGGTCTTCGGGCCCCTGGACGGAGCTGCCCAGCTGCGATACGGTCAGCGATGAGGTGATGGCCGCGGTGAAGCTCGAAATGATGATGATGGCGGCAAACATCCACACCAGCGCCACCAGGCGGCCGCCGAGGGTCAGCGGGGCCTTGTCGCCGTAGCCGACGGTGGTCATGGTAACCGCGGCCCACCAGAAACCGGCGCCGATGCCCTGGGCGGCGCCCTGGCCGAACTGGTCGGGATTGCGCCGACGCTCGAAGAGCCAGACCAGCAGGCCGAAAATCAGCAGCACCAGCGACAGCACCCCGATGACCTGGAGAAATTCGAGGGAGAAAAATCCGCGCGCCACCGCCAGCCACTGATTGCCTTCGCTGCCACCGATGGCGATGCCCAGACCGGTGGTGTAGAAGGGATGGCTGAAATCGAGATAGGCTTCTCTTTCTTCGGTAACGGTCAGCGCGGCGACGGCGAGGTCGAATTTTTCTTCGCGAATCCCCGAGAGCATGCCTTCCAGATCGGTCTCGTGGAATTCGAAATCGAGCTCCAGATCCGCGGCCACCGACCGCCACAGATCGATGGAGATGCCCTGCCAGTCGCCTGCACTGTTTTTGAAAGAAAACGGGGGAGCAGATTTGGTCGCCACCCGCAAGGTCTTGTCCTGGGCGGCAGCGGCTTCCATGTTCGGGGTGAGCAGCAGGAACAGAAGCAGTGCGGCAACCCGCAGGATCGATCCCATGACTTTCTCCTCTCGGGACAGGGGGGCGAAGGAGATTTCTGTCGAAAAAAAACGGTTCTATAACCCAAAAGAAGATTCAAGATCTTGTCTCACGCAAAGGCGCGAAGATCGCGAAGGGTAGACCGGATATCCCGCGGTGGTTTTCTTCGTGTTTTCGCGTGAAACCTTTGTTTGGGTTATCGGTCTGAAAAAAAGGGGCTGTCACCGCTCGGTGGTCAGCCCCCAGGCAAGCGAATGGTCAGTAAGGCCGCCGGCTTTTGCCCGGCTTGTATTCCCCGGCGAAGGGTTCCATGACGATCTTGAGATCTTCCACGAACTCGCCCTCTTTGATCTTCAGGGGCTGCGGCTCGCCACTGCCGTAGATGCCGTAGGGTTCTCCCGTGCGGGGCATGTCCCAGGCACTGATGCGGGCTGCCAGGTAATAGGTGCCGCCGCGGGGCAGAAAAAGGGTGAAGCGGCCTTCCTGGTCGGTGAGGGTCGAGGCGAAATCGGGCACCCGCTTGATCTCGGGGGTCACATAGGCGATGGCGAAGCTGCCCGGTACCGGTTTGCCTTCGCGATCGACCAGAGTGCCTTTGACCCCGGTGTCGCTGCGCTGGTCGGCCACGGTTTTCTTGAAAAACATCGGCGCCTTCATCGACGCCACCGGCAACTCGACCACCGCGAGTTTTCCCGGCACGACTTCGGTGGTGATGCGCTGGTGCTCCGAATAGTAGTCGCCGGGCGACAGGGGGCCGGTCGGCTGGCCGCTCATGCGCTTGCGCGCGACCACGTAATAGGTTCCCGGGGGCATTTCGATCAGGTAGCGGCCCTGCTCGTTGGTCGGGCTCGAGATGAACTGGGACGGGCCGAGAAGGTTCGAGAGGGTGTCGGGATAGACGTTGACGTAGGCGTTGGCGAGGGGAGTGCCGCTATCCTTGATCACCACTCGACCGGTAATGCCGGTCTTGCCGCCTTGCTCGGTGTATTCGGCGACATGGAGACCGTTTGGGGATGGCGTCGATGACATGCAGGCCGTCAACGCGAAAGAGAGCCAGCAGAGTGTGGCGAGACCCAGCATGGTCGTGTGCTTCATTGTGTGCCTCCTGATGTCCGGCATGGGAAAATAGTTGAGCGATATAAAGTGTTTCAGGATTTTACCCGGCCGCGGCGAAATGTCAAAACCGCTGTGGCCGCGGCCCATTTTGGCCCGAGGAGGGGGCGGTTGGCCGAAATTTTTGAAATAGCGAAAAATTCGGCTAGATTAGAGGGGAATTGAAGAGCGTTCCCCTGGTGCGACTGCCGGGGGAACGCCGAACCTGTGACGAGAAAGGATTGGGTGCGGAAATGGAATTCACGGTCAAAAAGGGAGATGTGCTGAAACAGAAAGCTCCGGCGCTGGTGCTTGGTGTCTTCGAAGACGGGTGGAAGGGCGCGCGCCAGCGAGAACTCGATAAAACCCTGGACGGCCTGCTGCAAAAGGCGCTGAAGTCGGAGGAATTTTCCGGGGAGTTCAAGCAGACCCTGACCCTGCAGCCGGTGAAAGGTCTGCCGGCCGGCAGGATCTTGCTCCTCGGCCTGGGCAAGGAGCGCGACTGCACCCCTGACCGCCTGCGCCAGGCGGCGGCGCTGGCCGGAGATGCCCTGCAGAAATGCCGGGTGGCCCAGGTGGCGACGGACCTTGCGGCGACCGCCTTGAAGAAGGTGTCGGTGGCGCAAAAAGCCCAGGCGGTGGCCGAAGGTTTTTTGCTCGCGGGTTATCGGTTCGATCGCTATCGCACTGAAAAGAGAGAGAAGTTGGCGCCCGCCCTTGGCGAAGTCCATTTTCTCGCGGCGGATACTCAGGCGGTCGCCGAGGCGCAGAAGGGGGTCGCTCTTGCCCGGGCGGTGGGCGAGGGGGTTTTTCTCGCTCGCGATCTGGTCAATGAACCGGGCAACGTCAAATCTCCCCTCTTTCTGGCCGAGCGCGCCCGGCAGCTGGCGCAGGCCAAAGGTTTCCTCTGCACCATCATCGGCCGGAACGAATTGGTCGAACAGGGCTTCGGCGCCCTCTTGGGCGTGGCCCAGGGGAGCGAGCGCGAGCCCTGCCTGATCGTGCTCGAGTACCGCGGCGGCAAAAAGAACGATGCGCCGGTGGCTCTGGTCGGCAAGGGCGTGGTGTTCGATGCCGGCGGCATCTCCCTCAAGCCGGCGGATAAAATGGACGAGATGAAGATGGACATGGGGGGCGCCGCCGCGGTTCTCGGCACCTTTGCCGCGGCGGCCGCGAGCGGGCTGCCGCGCAACCTGGTCGGGATCATCCCGGCGGTGGAAAATCTTCCCTCGGGCAGCGCCATGCGCCCGGGCGATATCCTCACTTCCCTCTCCGGGCGCACCATCGAGGTGCTCAATACCGACGCCGAGGGGCGTCTGATCCTCGCCGATGCCCTGACCTACTGCCAGCGCTTCGAGCCCAAAGCGGTCATCGATCTGGCCACCCTCACCGGCGCCTGCATCATCGCCCTGGGCAACCATGCGGCCGCCGTGCTGGGCAGCGACGAGACGCTGATCGACGACCTGCTCGCCGCCGGGCGCAAGAGCGGCGAACGGTTGTGGCAGCTGCCCCTGTGGAGCGAATACGCCGAACAGATCAAAAGCGACATCGCCGATGTCAAGAATATCGGCGGGCGTGCTGCCGGCACCATAACCGCCGCCGCTTTTCTGCACAAATTCGCCGAGGATCTCAACTGGGCGCATATCGATATCGCCGGGACCGCCTGGGAAGAAAAGGGCGCGCCCGGGGTGCCCAAGGGCGCCACCGGCTTCGGCGTGCGTCTGCTGATGAACTATCTGCTCGACCAGGGTTGATTGAAGTCGATTGAATCTTTGCTAGAATAAGACAATGACTTTTTTAGTGGTGATCGGCCCTCCTTTTCCCGGCCCTTCACCCGGTTGGCATGGCGTTTTTTCCCTGGGCAACGTTTTTCGGACGGAGAAGCATTTGCTTCGCTATTGTGCATGGTGCGGCAGGTTTCAGGGAGCCAAGGCGGGCAACGGCTATCAGGTGAGAGAAAATCGCAGCGAGATTGACACCGCAACGATCTGTTCCTCCTGTTTTGCCCGCATGGCTGCCGAAGGGTGCGCCGAGTCAGAGTTCGGCCGGGGCTCGCGTTCCTGACCGTTCTTCCCTCCGAGTGGGAGGCTTTTGCCGACCCGCGCAGAGGGGTTATTTGTCTTTTTTCCGGTAAGGGTTTGCGCATTCGGCGATCATTGCAGTCTGGCCTGGATGAAGGAGGGTTCTTCCCGGATTGATCGCCGCCGGGGGGAGCGTTACCGCAGCAGCAGGGAGAGGGTGTAATGGAAAAGGGAAAAGTGAAGTGGTTCAATGAAACGAAGGGGTTTGGTTTTATCGAGCAGGAGGGTGGTCCGGATGTGTTCGTGCATTACACGGCGATCCAGATGGACGGATTCAAGACGCTGGTCGAGGGAGACGCGGTCAGCTTCAGCTTGATTCAGGGCCCGAAGGGATTGCAGGCGCAGAACGTGATGCGGGCCTGAAATCCTTTTTTTTCTGCGATCTGGCAGGCTCCGCCCCTCGGGCGGGGCCTTTTTTATTGTGCAACGGAAGGGACGGGGGCGGCGGTGGGAAAAAATGTCCCGAGCAGTGGGTCATTTGTGCTGAGAAATTTTATATGAAGTAAACGTTATGGTCTGTAAAATGAGCAATCTTAGTAGCTTATCCATCTTTTTGGTTTGGGCACGTCTTTTGCCACATGAGCAAGGCGATCAACGATGCGGCGGCGGCCCTGACGGCTGTCGCGAAACTGTTCACTCTTTTCTCTGGCAAAGGAGCCGCAAGATGGGAGAAGCCGCAGAAGTTCTCGAAATCGAAGCATGGGATCAGGAATTGGCCGAAGACGTGACCTATCTCGCCACCGGCATCAGCGATGACTGCTGGAAATTCGGCAGCGACTGAACACTCCACTTTTCTCCGGCTGTCATCAAATTCCTTCCGACCGGGAAGCGGCGTTCGCCGCTTCCCGGTTTTTCTTTTCGGCGCCTGCCCCCGGGCACGGCCCCGGCGGGCTTTGGCCTTGACATCGCACCCTCCTGTTGCTAGTGTACGGACTTTGGTTTACGCCCGCTATAAAGGGTATTTAGCGCGTTTCCGGGGGGTGGTTGAGGCGATGAAAGTCCTGGTTTCCGACAAACTCTCCGCGGAAGGGTTGCGTATCTTTGAGGAAACCCCGGGGATCGAGTTGGATTATCATCCCGGCGCCGGTCAGGACGAACTTATCGCCGCCATTGCCGACGCCGATGCCCTGGTGGTGCGGGCCGGCACCTCCGTCTCCGCCGAGGTTTTCGCCGCCGCCCAGCGTCTGCGGGTCGTGGGCCGCGCCGGCATCGGCATCGAAAATGTCGATCTCGTCGCCGCCAACCGTAAAGGGGTGGTGGTGATGAACACCCCCTTCGGCAGCGCCACGACCTCGGCCGAGCATACCCTGGCCATGCTCATGGCTCTGGCCCGCAATATCCCGGCCGCCAGCAACGCGGTCCGGGCCGGCTTGTGGTCCAAGGCGAATTTCATCGGCGTGGAAATTTCCGGCAAGATCCTGGGAGTGGTCGGGGCCGGCAAGATCGGGCGCCTGGTGATCGAGCGGGCCGTCGCCCTGAAGATGCGGGTGCTGGTTCATGACCCCTATCTCAGTTCCGATATCGTACGGCAGCTCGGCGCCGAACAGGTCGGTTTTCAGGATCTGCTGACCCGCTCCGACTTCATCACTCTGCACGTTCCCCTCAATGGCGAGACCTTTCATCTGCTCGATGAGCAGGCCCTGCATCGGGTCAAGAAGGGCTGCCGCATCATCAACTGCGCCCAGGGCGGTTTGGTCGATGAGGCGGCTTTGGCCCGGGTCATCGAAGAGGGGCATGTGGCCGGAGCCGCCCTCGACGTTTTCGCCAAGGAGCCGCCCGATGACGACAATCCGCTGCTGGCCCTCGACGAAGTCATTTGCACGCCGCACATTCGCACCTCGTCCCTCGACGCCCAGATCAACGTTTCGGTGCAGGTCGCCCATCAGGTGGTCGATTTTCTCACCCGCGGAGTGATCGTCAACGCCCTGAACGTCCCCACCGTCAGCGCCGAATTGCTGCCGGTCCTGCGGCCCTATTTCGAGCTGGCGGAAAAACTCGGGGCTTTTCAGGCCCAGCTTTTCACCAAAGGGCTGAAGCGGGTGACGATCGAGTATGCCGGCGATGTCACCGATTATCCCACCGCCCCCATGACCATGGCGCTGCTCAAGGGGCTGATGGCGCCGCTGCTGGGGGAGGAGACGGTCAATTATATCAACGCGCCCCACCTGGTGCGCGAGCGCGGCCTCTCGGTGGTCGAAGTCAAAAACCAGTCGGCCGAAGGCTATTCGAACCTGATCCGGCTGACGGTTGAGACCGATGACCAGCGCAGCAGTGTCGCCGGCGCATTGTTCAACGAGCACGACATGCGTATCGTGCTCATCGACGACTATCAGCTCGAAGCCATCCCCGAGGGACATATTCTGGTGTTGCACAACAACGACCGTCCCGGGGTCATCGGGTTCATCGGCCAGGTTCTGGCCGACGCCGACGTCAATATCGCCATGATGAATCTGTCGCGCCGCAAGCACCCCGGCGGCGAGGCGGTGTCGCTGATCACCGTCGACAGCCCGGTGCCCGATGCGATTCTCGAGCGCCTGCGCGCTCATGCCAGCATTCTTTCGGCGGTGCAGGTCAGGTTGTGAGGCCTGTCCCCCGGGAAAAGCCTGATACTCTCTGGATTGAACCGCCCGCGGGCGCAATCCGTTTGCGAAAGGACCGGCCAAGGTCATGAAATTGCCGAGCGCTGCCCCGGAAACCATGCTCCCCAAGGGGATCAAGGATTTTCTCCCGGTCAAGGCCGCCAAGATCGAATACCTGAAGCAGACCCTGACGGAGGTTTTCGCCCGCTGGGGGTTTCGCCCCATCATCACCCCGTCGCTCGAATATCTGCAGGTTCTCGAGAAAGCTCTCGGCGCCGGGCTGCGCGAGAAAACCTTCCGTTTCGACGATCGCCAGAGCGACCAGCTGCTGGCGATCCCCCCCGATATCACCCCCCAGGTCGCGCGCATCGTCGCGACCCGCATGCGCGAGATGCCGCTGCCTCTGCGCCTGTCCTATGTCGGCCGGGTGCTGCGCCATGCCGAGCAGCAGGCGGGCAAGGATCGTGAAATTCTCCAGGCCGGGGTCGAGCTGGTGGGGCTGGAAAGTCCCGAGGCCGATGCCGAGATGATCGCCATGGCGGTCGAGGGGCTGCAGGCCATCGGCGCCGTCGAGTTTACCGTCGACATCGGGCAGGTGGAATTTTTTCGCGGGGTGATGGGCAGCCTGTCGCTGCCGGCGACCCTGGCCAAAGAGATCGAGCAGGCCATCGCCCACAAGGACAATTCGGGTCTGCGCGACCTGCTGGCCGATGCTCCGGTCTCCGACCAGGCGCGGGAGGAGGTGCTCGCCCTGCCGCGGCTCTTCGGCGGCCGCGAAGTTCTCGACCGGGCGCTGGCGGCGGTCAAGAACGACCGCTCGCGGCGGGCCCTCGACAACCTGTCGCGGGTGCTGGATATCCTCGAGGTCTACGGGGTCGAGAATCATATCACCCTCGACCTGGGCGAGATTCGCGGACTCGATTACCACACCGGGGTCACGTTCCAGGGCTTTCTTCCAGGAATCGGCCGGGCGGTCTGCAATGGCGGCCGCTACGACAACCTGACCGCCCGCTACGGCTACCCGGCGCCGGCGACGGGCTTCGCCTTCAACCTGCTCAACCTGCTGTTCGCCCTCGACCGCCAGCTGGAGGAAAAATCCCGCAGCAGCGTCGATGTGCTGATTTTTCAGTCGGGGGCCGACAAGGTGCTGGCCCAGCGCCTGGCCCGCATCCTGCGCCAGACGGGTTTTTCCGTGGCCCGCGACATCTATCCCCGGGAATTGGCCGAAACGCTCGACTATGCCCGCAAAATGCACTTTCGCTACGTGATGACCCTCGGTGCCGAAAGCCAGGAAGTCCGCATCATCCGGGTGGCCGACAATGCGACCACCGATGTTGCCGTGCAGGCCGTCCTCGATGGGGATCTGAGTTTTCTCACCGATTAAAGAGAGGAATTTATGGCAAACGTGATTATCGTCGGCGCCCAATGGGGCGACGAAGGAAAAGGAAAGGTCGTCGACATCTATACCGAGTATGCCGATGATGTGGTGCGCTACCAGGGAGGCAACAATGCCGGGCACACGCTGGTGGTGGGGGACGAAAAGACCATTCTGCACCTGATCCCCTCGGGAATTCTGCACGCCGGCAAACGCTGCATCATCGCCAACGGCGTGGTTCTCGACCCCCAGGTCTTCCTGAAAGAGATCGATGGGCTCAAAGCCAAGGGGTACCTGCAGGACGATGCGCAGCTGGTGGTCGACGGCAACACCCATGTCATCATGCCCTACCACGTGGCCATCGACAAAGCCCGCGAAAGCGGCAGCGGCCGCAAGATCGGCACCACCGGCCGGGGCATCGGCCCCACCTACGAAGACAAGATCGGTCGGCGCGGCATCCGTTTCGCCGATTTGGTGCAGCCCGAAGTCTTCGCGCGCAAGGTGCGCGAGCAGTTGCCGGAGAAAAATTTCATCCTCGAAAAATACCTCGGGCAGGAGCCTCTTTCCGAAGAGGCCATTATCGAGGAATACAATGCCTATGGCGCCCGCCTCAGGCAATACCTCGGCAGCGCCTCGGTGCTGCTCAACCGCAGCATCGGCGCCGGCAAGAATATTCTGTTCGAGGGCGCCCAGGGCAGCCTGCTCGACATCGATCATGGCACCTACCCCTACGTGACCAGTTCATCCACCGTGGCGGGCGGCGCCTGCACCGGGGCGGGGATCGGACCGCGTTTCATCGATGAGGTGGTGGGCATCTCCAAGGCCTATGTCACCCGCGTCGGGGAGGGGCCTTTCCCGACCGAACTGCATGACGAAATGGGCGATCGGCTGCGCAAGGCCGGGCAGGAGTTCGGCTCCACCACCGGCCGGCCGCGCCGCACCGGCTGGCTCGATGCCGTGGCGCTGCGCGAAGGGGTGCGTATCAACGGCATGACCGGTCTGGCCATCACCAAGATGGACGTTCTCAATGACCTCGAGGTGATCAAGGTCTGCACCGCTTACAGTTATCGCGGTGACCTGCTCACCGACTATCCTCACGATCTCGACGTGCTGGCCCAGTGCCAGCCGGTGTATGAAGAGGTCGAGGGGTGGCGCCGGGATATCTCCGGGGTGACGCGGGTCGAAGATCTGCCGAGCCAGGCGCGCAGCTATATCCGTAAGATCGAAGAGCTCGCCGGCTGCCCGGTGGTGCTGATTTCGGTGGGGCCGCGCCGCGATCAGACGATTCAGGTGAAGAATCCGTTCGCTGCCGGCTGAGAGTGAAAAGTCGTTGTGCCAGCACGGTTTAGCCGGCAAAAGCGAAAAAAGGCAAAAAGTGAAAAAAGGGGTTGACTCCCCTTCGCCGGTTAATATATAACAGGTCTCCGTTGCGAGCCGCTAGCTCAGTTGGTAGAGCATCTGACTTTTAATCAGATGGTCGAAGGTTCGAATCCTTCGCGGCTCACCATTTAAGTCCCTATCGTCTAGCCCGGCC
>NPIF01007208.1_pt1 | contig 64549 bp, 58 predicted proteins | sample 8637461 | NCBI WGS metagenome assembly NPIF01 (sample SAMN07420641, study PRJNA396082) | bioreactor metagenome | isolation source: sample BR12 brine-fed electro-methanogenic bioreactor BR | place: Japan: Kochi | collected 2016-12-09 | reverse complement strand
AAATGACGTTGACACGTTCCGGGGGCTTTAATAGCCCCATTATTTATTCAATATAAAGATATCAATTAATGAATGTCATATATTTTCCAACGAACAACATAGCGACCATTTTAGCACTAGCTGTAACTGGGGTATTAGCAGGTGTTTTGGCAGATTTTTTGGGTGTAGGTGGTTGTATATACGTCACGTAGGGGCACCTCGATAGTAGTGCCAAAGAAACAGAGACCCAACACTTCTCCAAGGTGACCAATGCTCGACCAGATCACGTGCTTGCTTGGGTGTGGGCCTAGCAGAAAGCCCCTTCAAGCGTCCCAGAGCAACTAGTAAAGCTAGATCATCGGCAGGAAAAATATCGCTTCGTTTCAAAGAGAACATCAGATAAATCTCAGCGCTCCAGCGGCCAAAGCCTCGCAATTCCATTATTGCTTCAATTGCCTTTTCATCACTCAAATCAGCAAGCCCGTCAACATCAAAACGTCCCGAGTAAACAGCCTCAGCCAAGCCTTTGGCATATTCAATCTTTCGCCAGGATAGCCCTGCATCACGTAACGCTTGGTCATCCACATGTAGCAATCCAGTGGCTGTCATATCAGGCATCAGAGCTGTTACTCGATCCATAATGACACGCGCGACTTCCGTCGAAATTTGCTGGCTTATAATGGTCGATAGAAACGTCTCAAAACCTTGTGGCCGATGGCGCGGAGGTGGCGGCCCCAGCTCTGTTAATGCATATTCAATATCCTTATCGATAAGGGCAAGAGCCTTCATTCCACAATCTATATCCTGTGCATTCATAAAGCTGCTCTTCACTTCAGGTTTTGAAAGACAAACTACTTGGCTGGCCAAGCAGTGGCAGCATAGCTCTATTCGTTCCCAAATAGCTCGCAGGTACCCGCGTTGCCAGCTTGCTTGAAAGCTCCGCAGCGGCCGTTAGGCTTTCGCTGTCACCCTGCGCCGCCAAAGCCGCCCATCGATGGCGGATAAACCCAGTGCTATCAGCACCATTCCCACAAAATGGACAACCTCTAGTGTCTCGTTTAGGAGCAGCGAACCGAGCAATATTGCCGAGACAGGCACCAGCAATGTGACCAACAGCAGGTTGGTTGCTCCTGCCGATGCCAGTATTTTGAAATAGAGGACATAAGCTACTGCCGTTGAAAGAACGGCCAAGCCAAAGATTGCTCCCCATGTCCCTGTATTTATCTCGGTTATATCAGGTGGACCCTCTACAGCCAGGGCGATAGGTGCCAACACAAGCGCTGATGCTGTGACCTGGCCAGCCGCTGTAATGATCGGGTTTACAGCCATTGCCTTAAATCGGCGACCATATACACCCGCAAATGCGTAAGACAATGTTGCAGCAATGATAGCGACCTGCGCGAGTAAGCTGTTATCACCATCAATAGCGGGTAGACCGATCATCATAACTACCCCGATAAAGCCAATCATTACACCCACGATTTTTAATGGTGTAGCACGCTCGTCGGGCAACAGCATGCTTGCGACGACAACAGTGAAGATAGGGGTTGCAGCGTTAAGGATTGATGCCAGCCCCGAAGCTATTTGAGTTTGCCCCCAAACGATGAGCGCAAAGGGAATGACATTGTTCAACAGCCCCATTCCCAGAAATGCCGCCCAAACTTCCAGGCTCTTTGGAGGTCGCAGCCCCATTACCAGCACGATGCACCATAACGTTATGGCTGCGATCCCGACTCTTAGAGTAACAATGGTTAATGGAGGAAGATCTGTAACAGCCACACCGACGAAGAAAAAGGACCCTCCCCATAGGACGGACAACGTAATCAGCATCGCCCACTCGCGAGTACCCATAGTGGTGTTGATAGAAGATGTCATAGTGAATGCCAGCCCAAAATGAATACAGGTTGGAACTATCATAACGAGTGATCAAAAGACGAAACATCCGATTCTTGCATTCTAATTCGCTTTCAATACCAGGCCTGCATTCAGGACTCCTGATGCAACAACTCCATCGATTGAAAATTGCTTAGCAATAATCGGATGGACGCACTCTTCGAAATCAGCTCAACTAGTATGATCAACTTCGCAAAAAGTACTACGTCATGTCGATGCCATCAGAACAGCAAATGCGAGCCGCAATAGAAGCAAGGGATGAGTCCTACGATGGACGATTCTTCTACGGCGTCATCACGACTGGCGTATTCTGCAAACCGTCCTGCTCCGCTCGCTCTGCCAAGCCTGAAAACCTGAGGTTTTTTTCTACTATTGAAAGCGCCATGTTGGCAGGCTTCAGGCCCTGCAAACGCTGCCAGGCCACAGCAAAAATTCCACGAATAGATCGATTGGTGGAGATCGCCCGCCATATTGAAAAGCATGCTGATGAACGGCTAACACTGTCTAGTTTGGCTGAGTTAGCCGAACTGTCTCCTTCAAGACTGCAAAGAATATTCAAGGAAGCCTTTGGTATTTCACCAAAAGCCTACCAAGACGCTGTTCGAATGCGGCACTTCAAGCAATTATTGAAGGAAGGTGACAGCGTGACCAATGCGATTTTTTCCTCAGGTTTTGGCTCCATCAGTCGTGTCTATGGCGAAGCAACCCGCAATATCGGAATGACGCCAAAGGCCTATCGATCAGGCGGTGCTGGTGAGACCATTGCCTACGCATGCCGAAACACTGCACTGGGTCAGATGGCTATGGCCGCGACTGATAAAGGCGTCTGTTTTGTCCAATTTGGTGAGGATAAAGCATCATTGGTTACCAATTTAAAAGCGGAGTTCCCCAATGCTGAGTTGAGCGCCTCACCTGCGCAAGACGCTCCCGAACTTGATGCCTGGATGGAAGCCTTGGATCAGCATATTAGTAAAGGGGCTCCCAGACCTGACCTGCCGCTTGATATGCGGGGCACAGCCTTTCAAATGAAGGTATGGCAGTTTCTGTTGAGCATCCAAGAAGGCAACGTTCTCAGTTATAGCGAGGTGGCTGAAAAAATCGACAAGCCCAAAGCGGTTCGGGCAGTGGCATCAGCGTGTGCAAAAAACCGTATAGGCGTGCTTATCCCTTGCCATCGGGTCTTGAGAGGAGACGGAAGCCTTGGCGGATACCGCTGGGGGCTGGAGCGAAAACGAGCCCTACTAGACGCGGAAAGAAAGCGGCGTTTTGGATAATCCTGCTGCCGCAAGCCGTCTGGTTCAGTTAATACTCGATAAGATCGAATGTTTGGTAAATTTCTTCCCCGAGTCCGAACGAACTCCACCAGAATTCCCTGACTCAGTTTAGAGAGAAGTGAAGATGAGCGTCGGGAACTCATCCTCTATGTTATGCGAGAGAAGCGGCAGTTTCGTACGTACATGCTTGGGCATATCACCCCGTTATCTGGGTAACCGTCGCCCTCAAGGGGCATGATCACTACAGACTGCAGTTCCGGGTGATACCAACTTCAGCCGACCGCTTCAAGCGACTCCGGCAGTATCTGCCCGCCATCCACGATCAACGTCTGGCCGGTGATATAGCTCGCCTCGGGTGACGCAAAAAACACCGCCGCATGGCCGATATCCTCGACTCGACCCAGCCGTTTCAAGGGTATAGACGCTGCCATCTGGCGCAGGTAGTCCTCGCCCATGCCCTCCAGCCCTTCGGTAATGATGTTACCCGGCATGACCGCATTGACGGTGATGCCGTATTTGGCCAGCTCAATCGATGCGGTTCGCACGAATCCGAGCTGACCGGCCTTGCTGGCACCGTAATGCGACCAGCCCGGAAAACCGGTGACCGGCCCGGTGATGGACGAGGTCACCACGATGCGGCCACATTGGCTCGCTTTCAGCACCGGAAGGGCCGCCTGTACAGTATTGAACATGCCCTTGAGATTGGTATTGATGACCAGATCCCAGTCGTCTTCGGTCATGGTTTCAAGGTCTGCCGACGGAAAGATGCCCGCGTTTGCACACAACACGTCCAGTTGGCCAAACTTCGCCTGCACCGCGTTAACGGCGGCCTCCAGTGACGCACGATCTGTCACGTCAGCAGCCAAGCCCAACGCTTCCGTCTCAAGACTGTCCGCTGCCGCCTGAGCCTGTTCCAAATGTCGTGCCGCTATGGCAACTCTGTAACCCTTGTCCGCAAATACACGGGCAATCCCCAGCCCAATGCCCTTGCTTGCTCCAGTCACAAGCACTACGGGTTTGCTGTCATTCATGCCTATACCTCGTTCAATTCAGCCATGCGCCTGACGATCAGACCGTCCCTTCACCAAACAGTTTGAGCCCCACCACACCGGCGATGATCATGCCGATACAACCCATCCGAATCAGACCGCCCGGTTCCTGCATGAACAGGATACCGACAACCGCCAGTGCAGAGGCTCCAATCCCTGACCATACCGCATAGGCAGTTCCCACGGGAATGGTCCGCATGGCCAACGACAGCAATCCCAGACTGATCACGATCAGCGCCGCGGTAATCAACGAAGGCCACAGCCGGGTGAAGCCGTCACTGTATTTGAGGCCGAGCGCCCAAAGGCACTCCAGTACTCCGGCGATCAGCAGATAGATCCAGCCCATTCAACGCTCCGTTTCAGTTGGCCGGGTCGAAGCGCGACAGCCATTCGACAGCCAGGTCGTGATACCGCCCCAGTCCCTTGTATTCGATCAGCTCCGGCGGCAGGGTCTTGAGCACCCGATGCATGCGGCGCGCCCAGTCCGGGTTGGTCACCAGATCGTCAAAGCTGATCAGGAAAGTACGAATGCTGAACATCAGTGCATTGCTGCGCGGCATGCGATCCAGCACCTGCAGTTCCACCCGAAGGTGTACTTTCTCACCCACGTTATCAGCAGTAACGCTGGCCCGGTCGGTGCCCCAGTTCGGATAGGTTTCCGGCGAGGTATCCATGCGTGCGTTGACGGTCAGAGTCCAGTTCAGGCGACGCACTGGACGCCCGACCGGAATGGCGGTCAGATACTTCAGGGCACGATCAAACACGCCCATTTCGTGGGCCAGCGGGACCGGGCCGTGCCACTCGGAAAAGCTCATGCCGGCATCGAACGCCAGCGACCAGTCGGCTGGACAGGTCACGATGCCCGCATCCAGGAACAGGTCACCATCACGCTGGTCCAACAGTGCGAAGTCGCCCTGTACCTGACGGCCCATGTACTCCATCGGTGGCAACGGCAAGGTGCTGCTGTCACCAAAGGTGAAGCTATCCTTGATATTGAGCAGCCGGTTTTCCCAGGTCCACTGGTCACCATCAACCTGCAGGCTGAAATGTTCGGGGTAATCCGCTGCCAGTGATGTCATGCATCGCTCGATCATATCCCAGCACGCGAGATCCATATGCGGCATCGCCAGACAGCGTTTGGGATTTTCTTCCAGCACGGTGGCACGCTCGGCCATCTCCGACAGATAGTGTTCGTCGATATCCAGCAGAAACTCAAACACTGACCCTTCCGGCCCCGGCGTCACGTGGGGCTCAATGTTGACCGAGTAGCGATACTCGTCCTCTGGAAACGGGAACGGAAAACGTGCAACGGCACCGGGGCTGTTGCTGTAGGTAAAGTCATCACGAAAGGTTTGTACGGGTTTGGGTGACATGCGCATAGCTGTCGCTCCTATAGGTCCAAAGTCAGGTGTTTGCCGGCGGCACGGGAGACGCAGGGCATGATGCAGCTGCCGCTGGAGCGCTCGTCGTTGGACAGGAAGTCATCTCGATGTTCAACATCGCCCTCAAGAACAGCCGTGCGACATTGGCCACAGACGCCTGCACGGCACAGATTGGGAACCTTGACGCCTTCACGCTCCAGCGCTTCAAGCAGGCTTTCATCGGCCGCTACGTCCACCGTTTTTCCGCTGTGGGTCAGCTGCGCCTTGAACGGCTCGCCCGGCTCGGGTGCGGCAAAGGCTTCGAAATGGATCAGACTGTCTGGCCAGCCCAAAGCGGCTGCCGTGCTGCGAACACCATCAATCAACGATTCAGGGCCACAGATATAGACATGGGTCCCCGGCCCCTGACCGCTCAACACGGCAGTCAGGTCACATTTATTACCCTGCACAGAGTCATAGCGATGGAGAGCCGATCCAAGTTGCTGCTGCAGTTGATCCAGATAGGCGCCGGTTTGACTACTTCGATACAGATAGTGCAACTCGAACTCAGCACCCTTCCGTTTGAGTTCCGGGATATACGACATGAAGGGGGTGATGCCAACGCCACCGGCAATCAGCAGGTGTTTGCGGGCAGTCATCACGGGAGCAAAGAGGTTGGCCGGTGGTGTGATCGCCAGCTGGTCCCCTACGTTCACCTGTCCATGCATGAAAGAAGAACCGCCACGGGAGGCATCCTGCAACCGCACGGCGATGCTGTAACGCCGCGGTGTGGCAGGGTCGCCACACAGCGAATAGGCATTACGGATCTCGCGGGATGCTCCCGGCATGATCACCTGAACATGACTGCCGGGCGAGAATGCCGGCAGCCGGCCTTCAATCGCTTCCAGTTTGAACTCTCGAATCATCGGTGCCACCTGCTCGATGGCCATCACACGCACCGGTATGCTGTCGATACTCATTACTGCAACACCTCCTGTTCCGGCTGTTCATCAGGATCTTCAGCATTGATCTGCACCCCTACGTAGGCACCATGCAGACGGGCAAAATGATCTCGTACCAACAACAAACGACCACACCCTGTGCAGGTGTGAGGACTGGCTGTCACCCCTTCCATAAGGGTGTAGCAATGGGTACAGAATAACCGGCGGGCAGAACTGATCGGAGGCGCCAATTGAATCTGCTCATCGACCAGCCCGGCCGACAACGCTTGATTGCGTATGTCCCACAGAAAGCCTTCACTTCCGGCCACGTACAGCCGGGTGGTCACCGGCGCATCATTCAGAATGTGTTGCAGGTAGCCCGACAGGGAATCCGCCAGCGTGCCCGGGGCATTGCCCGGTTCCGCCACCAGCCATTGTGCACCTGATTCAGCACACTGACGGTACAGCGGTTCCAGCAGGTGCTCTGCGTCTGACTCACTGACAAACAACTGTAGTCCTGCTGTCGCGACCAGCTCGGGTGGCGTATAGGTCGGACGACTCTTGATGGATGGATCGATCTGCATCACTACTCCTTTTGGGTTACCCAAAATTTATTAGTGGTGTAATTTATTTCTCCTTAGGAAAAGCAATTTTTCTGCCAAAATATGAAACCAGATAAATTTCAATACCTTAGGATTATCAATCCAAAACATCTCCTCTATAAGGGCACAGCAACAGTGCATTTCCGTATCCGGATGACTCAGCACAGGGCAGATGATCATTACGGTGCAAAAGTACCCCGGTTGACCCAAAACGGGTCGCACTTCAGCTCCCCATACCCAAATATTGGCCAAGGCCCGAGCCAGTTTTGATTGGGATTATTTTTTCACTCTATAAATCATGACGTTGAGTCTTAATGGCCCGGAACTTGCTTTCCTATCAGGAATAATAGTTCCTCTTCAGGAATTAATTATGATCTGTTACCAATGGAGAGAAAAATGGCTAATTCATGGCGTATCGCCGCACTGGCTGAAAGACATCGTGCCCTGGGCTCAAACCTTGAAGACTGGAACGGCCTGCCTACGGCATGGACCTACAGCAAAAGCGGTTACACTCTGGCCGATGAGCACGAAGCAATCCGTACCAAGGCAGGCTTGATGGATGTATCAGGCTTGAAGAAGGTGCACTACGTGGGTCCACATGCCGAGAGCCTGCTGGAGTGGGCCACCACGCGTGACATCTCCAAGCTGTATCCGGGCAAGGCGGTCTACGCGACCATGCTGAATGAAGCCGGCAAGTTTATTGATGACTGTGTTATATACCGCATGGGCCCCAACGCTTTCATGGTTGTACATGGCACCGGCGCCGGCTATGAACGCCTGACTCAGGCGGCACTGGGCAAACAGGTTGCCGTGCTGTTTGATGACGATATGCACGATCTTTCGCTGCAAGGCCCCACTGCAGTGGATTTCCTCGCTGAGCATATCCCCGGAATCCGGGATTTGGCCTACTTCCACCACACACACGCACGCCTGTTCGGTTGCCCGATCACCATTTCACGCACCGGCTATACCGGCGAGCGCGGTTACGAGATCTTCTGTAAGGCGGCCGACGCCACTACCATTTGGGACGGCATTCTGGAGCACGGCAAAGCGTTCGGCATTATTCCCTGCTCTTTCACCGCGCTCGACTGGCTGCGTACCGAAAGTTACCTGCTGTTCTATCCGTTCGATAACTCCGAGATGTACCCGTTCGAAAACGAACCGGCCGGCGATACGCTTTGGGAGCTGGGTCTGGACTTCACAGTGTCCAAGGACAAGACAGAATTCTGCGGTGCTTACGAGCACTTCCGCCTGCAGGGCAAAGAGCGATTCAAGATTTTCGGTGTTTTGCTGGAAGGAAAAGAGGCCGCTTCCGAGGGTGATGAACTCTGGGCCGATGGCAAAAAGGTGGGGGTTATCACCTGCGCCATGTATTCACGCCTGACCGACAGATCAATGGCAATCGCTCGTCTTGAAGTGCCCTACGCCGAGCAGGGCACCCCGCTTCAGGTCAAAGGTAGCCTTGAGGTATCGGCCATCGCCCATACCCTGCCATTTGATGATCCCGAGAAAATAAAGCGCACTGCAAAGGGCTGATCAGGCCTGACACACCGAGGGGGGCCTGTTTCCATAAACAGCCCTTTTCGGTTGGATCATCACACGTAGCTGCAGCGGTCACTGCCCCTCAGTATAGCCATAGCCGCGCAGAAACAGGTCAACACAACTCACAATGTAACGATCAATCTCTTCATCACTCAGCTGAGGAGTAATACCCATCTCGGAGCGTAGCTTGGCCTCCCCCATCACCATCATCAGGAACTGAATGGCGGCATGGCGTGGCTGCTCCATGACAACCCGGCCCAACTCGGCTTCACGCCCCAGCATCTCGGTGAACCCCTGAATCATGACCTGAGGCCCGGCGGCAAAAAAAAGTGCTGCCGCTTGCGGTTGAGTATCGACCTGGGCCACACAGGTTCGGTGCACGCAGCGCGCTTCTTCAGACAGAATCAACTGAATGAAGTGACGACCGATGTCGAGCAACCGTTCCCGCAAAGAGCCATCTTCACGCACCAGCAGATCAACCAGGTTATAGCGATCGCACTTGCAACGAATGGCAGCCGTAAAAAGATCATCCTTACAGCCAAAGTGACTGTACACCGTCTGCTTGGACACGCCCGCCTGCTGCGCCACCATTTCCATGCTGGTATCGGTAAAACCATGCTGCACAAACAGCGTCGAGGCAGCGTCCAGTATCTGCTCACGTTTGGCTGCACTGCTGGGTCTCAAAAGCACTCTCCTGATATTTGGAACAAAATCATACTATACAGTCCAGTCTATTGACTCTAAACTAAACTCACCAGTCCATTATTATAGCTCTTATGGCCCTACTCATATGAATCTTTTCCGCCCCTTGTGTGTTGCAACACTGTGTATTGTGATTCTTTCGGGCTGCAACAGCAGCGATGACACTGTCTTGGCCATTGCCGAACCGCTAACTGTTTCGGTGTTCACACTTGAGCCCCGGCAGGCCTACACCATTGAGCACCGCTATGCAGGGACCGTTGAGGTCAAGCAGAACAGTGCGCTGGGCTTCGAAGCCGGTGGCAAACTGGCACTCATCAATGTCAACGAAGGTGCGAGCGTCAAGGCCGGTCAAGTGCTGGCCCGGCTTGATACCCAACTGCTGGAAGCCGAAACAGCTCAGCTACAGGCCCAGCGCAACGAGATCAAGGCCAGGCTCAAACTGGCCAAAGCCAGCCTGAACCGCTTCACGGCCCTGCAGCAGAAGGGATATGCCTCGGCCCAAAATCTGGATGAGCTGAACGCTGAAGTAGAAGCCCTGCAAGCCTCGGTGGCCGTCACTGACAGTGCCCTTGCGGCCAACCGCCTGCGATTGGAAAAGTCCGTCCTGCACGCTCCCTTCGAAGCCCGTATTGCCGAGCGTCTGGCCGATGAGGGCGAAGTTGTCGCGGCCGGCCAACCTGTTCTCCAACTGCTGTCTGTCGCCGACGCCGAGGTGAGTGTCGGCCTGCCGCCCGAACAGGCCAGTGCACTGCGTGAGGACAGGCTCTACACCCTGCACGCTGGACAACGCACCCTGCAAGCGCGCCTGCTCAGTGTGGGTGCCGACCTGAATCCGGGGACACGTACTTTGCAGGCGCGACTGATGCCGCTTGACGATACTGGCCTGGTCAATGGCGAACTGGTGCAGCTGTCACTGCCGCAGGACTATGCGGCATCAGGCTTTTCGGTACCCCTGAGCGCACTGACCGAAGGTGTTCGCGGCCTGTGGAATCTCTACGCGCTCAAGCAAACTGACGCGGGCACGATTGTCGAGGCGCGTGATATCCGCGTACTGCACAGTGATCAGCAAACTGCCTATATAACCGGTGCCATCACAGGGGGTGAGCAGATCATCGTCAGCGGCTTGCACCGGGTTGTACCCGGACAAAAGGTCTCGCCTGCGAACCCGGCCCTTTCCACTGAAGGACGACCCGAATGAAGGCTGCTCTGTTCAACGGTCGTTTGCTGGCACTGCTGGTGGCTCTGCTGATCGTGGCCGGCATGGCCGCCCTGCACAGCCTACCGCGAATGGAAGACCCGCGTGTGCTTGCACGCATCGCAACCGTTATTACGCACCTCCCCGGAGCCAGTGCCGAACGGGTCGAAGCGCAAATTTCCGAGCCGATCGAGAATGCCCTGCGTGAACTGGCCGACATCAAACTGATCAGTTCTACCTCCCGCCCCGGCATCTCCTTTGTCAGTCTAGAGCTGGAGGATCGCGTCACCGATGTGGCGCCGATCTGGTCACGCGCCCGGGATCTGCTCAATGACCTTACTCCTCAACTGCCCACCGGCAGCTCGGCACCACAACTGGAAGATGACCGTGGCTATGCCTTCACCCTTCTGATCGGATTGCGCTGGTCAGACACCACACCACCGGATATGGCCACTCTGGGGCGCTATGCCAAAGAGCTTGAAAGCCGCATGCGAACCTTGAGCGGCACTGACTACGTTGAGGTGTATGGCGAGCAGCAGGAGGAGATACGCGTTGAAGTTGACCCGGAACAGGCAGGCGCTCGGGGCCTGACCATTCCTGCCATTGCAGGAGCCGTACAACGGGCGGATGCACGTATCGCCGCGGGTGAGATCACCAACGATGAGACACAGTTTCAGATCGAAATCACCGGTGCACTGGATACAGCCGAACGCATCCGCGCCATTCCGATTCAGACCGATGCCGATGGTCATCTCAGCCGAGTGGGTGACATCGCCCGCGTCGAACCCGCGCTGCGCTTCCCGACGCGGGAGCAGGTCAGCATTGATGCCGAACCGGGGGTTGTGATCGGTGTGCGCATGCTGCCGCATCTGCGTGTGGATCAGTGGACCGCTTCAGCCCGAGAGCGACTGGACCTGTTCAATGACAGCCTGCCCGCCAATATCGAAGCGCACATTCTGTTTGATCAAAGCGGCTATACCCAAACGCGACTGCAGGAACTGGTGCTCAATGTTGCCGAGGGGTTTGTCATTATCCTGTTGGTTCTAATGGTCACGCTGGGGCTGCGCGCGGCCCTGATCACCGCTGTTGCACTGCCGCTGACCACGCTGTTCACGCTCGCCTGCATGAATGCGTACGGTTTGCCGATCCACCAGATGTCTGTCACCGGGCTGGTGGTTGCGTTGGGCATCATGATCGATAATGCCATTGTTATGGTCGACAGCATTCAGCATCGCCGACAGCAGGGTGCATCCGCCCAAGAGGCCGTAATCGAGTCGGTCAAACACTTCTGGTTGCCACTGCTGGGCTCGACCCTGACCACCATTCTCTCTTTCATGCCGATTGTGCTGATGCCAGGACCCGCCGGTGAGTTTGTTGGCGGTATCGCCATCAGTGTGATCTTTGCCTTGATTGGTTCATGGCTGCTGTCACATACACTGATCGCCGCCATGGCCGGCCGCTATCTTCGCCCGGTACCACGCGGTACCGACCACTGGTATCGCACCGGCCTGCACCTGCCAGCGCTGGCGCGCATGTTCACACAAAGTCTGCAACTGGCTCTGCGCCACCCCTGGCGTGCCGGAATACTGGTCATGATATTGCCGCTGACCGGTTTCTGGAGTGCTGGCCAGCTGACTGAGCAATTTTTTCCGCCGTCTGATCGGGATATGTTCCATATCGAACTGCATCTGCCGCCGCAATCCAGCCTCCAGCATACCGCTGCCGTCACCACCGATATCAGTGCACTGTTGACGGAATATCCCGCCATCCAACAGGTCACATGGTTCATTGGCAACAGTGCCCCGCCCTTCTATTACAATCTGGTTCCCCTGAACGATGGCAAACCCAACTACGCCCAGGCAATGATCACCACCGCCGACGTTACCAGCGCCAACCGGTTAATTCCGCAGCTGCAGCAGCGCCTTGATCAGGCTCTGCCTGGCGCCCAAATTCTGGTACGCCAACTGGATCAGGGCCCTCCGTTCAACGCCCCGATCGAACTGCGCCTGTATGGCCCTTCACTGGATCGACTCAAGGTTCTGGGGGATGAAGCGCGGCGGATTCTTTCGACTGTGCCACAGGTTATTCACACCCGCGCCACATTGCAGTCCGGCATGCCCAAGATCTGGCTGGATGTGAATGAAGCCTCGGCCCGGGTTGCCGGTCTGGGTTTGCGCGAGATTGCCCAGCAGTTACAAACCGCACTACAGGGTGTCGATGCCGGTGAACTCCTGGACGGCACCGAGTCCATTCCCGTCAGAGTCAGAATCACCGATGAACGGCGCCAGTCTGCCGCCGCACTGGAGCAGCTGCACATCAGCACCCCGACCGCAGGGAACATCCCGCTTAGTGCACTGGCATCGATCAGCCTGCAGCCGAGTCTGGGCGCCATTCCTCGCCGCAATGGTGAACGCGTCAACGTTATCGAGGGGTTTCTCGGTTTTGGCGTTCTGCCCGGTAGCGCCCTGCAGACATACAAACAGGCACTGGATGAGGCAGGGTTCAAGCTCCCCGCAGGCTATCGGCTGGAGATCGGCGGTGAAGCGTCTGAGCGTGACCGTGCGGTCGGCAACCTGATGGCCAATGTGGGCATTATTGTTGTGCTGCTGATCGCAGTGGTGGTGCTCTCGTTCAACTCCTTCCGTATCAGCGGCCTGATCTTTGCGACCGCACTTCAGGCGGCTGGACTGGGGTTGCTGACCGTTTGGCTGTTCGGCTACCCGTTCGGCTTTACCGTCATCATTGCCCTGCTGGGCTTAATGGGGCTGGCCATCAATGCGGCCATCGTCATTCTGGCAGAACTCAAGGCTGACCCGAATGCAGCCAGGGGGGATATTCACGCTATCACCCAAGCGGTTCAGAGCTGCACCCGCCACATCAGTTCAACCACCATCACCACCATCGGGGGCTTTATGCCGCTGATTCTGGCGGGTGGCGGTTTCTGGCCCCCCTTCGCGGTTGCCATCGCCGGAGGCACTCTGCTGACCACATTGCTCTCGTTCTATTTTGTACCGGCCTGTTTCCTCTTGATGACCCGCCACCGCCCTTTCGGAAGCACGTCCATGCAGGCAGATGACCTGCTGTTGATGAGTGACAACCGGCAAGCCTGATTGCGCTTCGCCGGGCGCACAAAAAAAGGCCCCGAAGGGCCTTTGACTCTGGAGGAGTCCTTTTTGCCGTCACTTACTGCTCATGTGCTCCGGACCAAATTCCGGGTATGCCTGCATGCCACATTCATGCACATCCATGCCTTCCATTTCCTCTTCTTCGCTGACACGCAGCCCCATGATCACCTTGATCACCAGCAACACTGCCATACTGGCCAGGAACATCCAGGCGAAGGTTGCTGCGGTACCGATCAACTGCCCCATGAACGTTGCATCTTCGTTGCTCAGCAGCACCGCGAAGATGCCCCAGATACCGGCAGAACCATGTACCGAGATCGCACCAACAGGGTCATCCAGCTTAAGCTTGTCCAGTGCCAGTACTGAGCCCACGACCACCAGACCACCTACAGCACCGATCAAGCTGGCCAGATCTGCAGAAGGCTGAAGCGGCTCGGCGGTAATGGCAACCAGACCGGCCAGTGCACCGTTGATGGTCATGGTCAGGTCGGTCTTGCCGAACAGGAAGCGGGCGAACAGAGCCGCGACGACCATACCTGCAGCTGCTGCAGCATTGGTGTTAACAAAGATCTTGGCCACGGCGTTGGCTTCTTCCACATTGGCGATCTTCAGCTCGGAGCCGCCGTTGAAGCCGAACCAGCCCATCCACAGGATGAACATGCCCAGCGTGGCCATCGGCAGGTTGGCACCCGGAATGGCGCGGACTTCACCGTTCTTGCCATACTTGCCCTTGCGTGGACCCACGAGGATGACCGCTGCCAGCGCTGCAGCTGCACCCGCCATGTGCACCACAACCGAGCCGGCGAAATCCTGGAAGCCAAGCTGGTCAAGGAAGCCACCGCCCCATTTCCAGTAACCTTCTACCGGATAGATCACGGCAACCATGAAAACCGAGAAGATCAGAAACGGCCACAGTTTCATGCGCTCGGCAACCGCACCGGAGACAATCGACATGGTTGCAGCGGCAAACACAGCCTGGAAGATGAAGTCAGCCATGCTGGAGTAATAGGGCGCATCATCACCACCGGCTGTAACAGACTCGGTGCTATTGTCTCCGCCCAGCAGGAAGTCGATGCCCGGAATCACCGAGCTGATCGGGTTGGCGGGATACATGACGTTGTAACCCACGACGAGATAAACAATACAAGCCACGCCATATAGCAGCGCGTTCTTGTTGAGGATTTCCACCGTATTCTTGGCACGCACCAAACCTGCTTCGAGCATGGCAAAACCGGCTGCCATCCACATCACCAGTGCGGTACACATCAAGAAATAGAAGGTGTCGAGGGCATAGCCCAGTTCCAGCACCATGCTGTCCATATCATTCTCCCAAAAGTGAGTGGGATTCCCTGTCAACTGCGCCTTGCAGGGGCATTGTTGACCTTTCCCATAAGGATATTTAGTTTCCTGATATGAATAAGCAAAAGCCGGGCCAGTTTCGCAACCCCATGTTTTAAATGAATAATATTTGCCGTCAATCTTATTCACACATCTGCGATGTACAAAAATGAAGCAGCACAGAGTGCACAAGTACTATAAGGGGGCATGCCTCTTTAAACTGAGCTGATCTGCACCCAAGGCCCTGAAATCAGTACTGTCTTTGATCCGATGGCTGATCGGGCCATTTTCGGGCTTAAAGAAGAAGTGGTAGAGACATAAGCGTTTTGTTGGAAAGGCACTGACCCCATTACCAGCCAGAAAAAAGGGCTCTGTGTCACCACAGAACCCTTGGGATATTGTGACCCGGCACCAACCTGGGACTGGACTGGACCGGGCTGGTACTCTGCTCTGGTAATATCAGTTCGGCAACATCATGCTTCTCGTCGCATGGAGCGTATTGCCACCAATCCCATCACGATAGACAGAAGCCCCAACCACACACCGGGCAACACTGGTATCGCTTTTACACCGGGGTTACCCACTGTATTGCCGCCACCGTTGTTGTTACCGCCATTACCTGCAATATCCCCCGTCCCAGACAAAGCAACACGAGGCGGCGCACCAGCCGTGTTGGAGTCAAGCGTTAAACTGCTTGTGAACTCATGCTCTGAATAGGGTGTAAAGTTGATATCTATGCTACAGCTGGCAGATGCCGCCAACGATACGCCACAAGTGGTGCTGTTAACTGAAAAGGGAGCGGCCAGCGCAAAGCCGTTAATAAGAAGTGTGTCGGTACCGGTGTTCTCAAGAGTCACTGATTGCGTCAGTGTTTGAGCAGGAACAACTGCGCCAAAGTTGATACTGGACGGTGAAAAGGATGCGACTGGAGCATTACTCACACCTTCGCCTACCAGCAAGACCTGGCGTGGATCAGTAAATACATTGGTATCAATCAGAAGCTCCCCTGTACGCGTCCCCAGAGCCGTCGGCGTAAAGGTCACATTGATCGGGCAACGCTCGCCAACCGCCAAAGTGCCCACACAATTACTGCTGTGGGTGTAGTCCCCAGTGCCGCTAATACCCAGAATCTCTACATCAACCCCGCCGGAGTTAATGATTTCGACCGTCTGAGTGTTACTGGTTTGGCCAAGCAATTGGGCACTGAAGACCAAAGAACTGCTGCTTAGCTCAGGTACGTAGCAGCCACCCAACTCTTGAGAATATACATTGAGAAACACTTCCCCATTGCTGCCATACAAGTACAACAGATCACCGTTGGTTTGATTAATGAATACGTTGGCAGCATCTGATGTTGCAACTGTGGTTTCGGCACCGAAAGTATCTCCCAGATCATTACTGACCCGGAAACGCACCTCTCCATCAGAGACGTAGCCATCCACCACGTTGCCACAGCGGTCTGCGGCAATTGAACGCCCTTGGCTGCTTGTATTATTGCCAAAAGTCAGATTTGCCTGCGTACCACTATCGAGATCCACCCGGTAAGCTTGCGTACCGGAGCCACTGATAAAGAAGTATCGACCATTACTGCCGCTTGATATGGCAGAAGTGGAATACATGATCGACCCGCCCGGCGTCTGCTGTGCACCCCAGGTTTGGCCAAAATCGGTGCTGATGAGATACTTTACCGTCGGATTATCAACAATGGCGATCACATCATTGGTTTGAGTATCGACCTGTATATCTGAAAACGCCTGTGGGCCAGCCAATGATCCTGCATTGGTAAATGTTTGACCATTGTCGTCACTGACAAACACGTTGCTTGTAGAGCGGCCAATAATGTAGACCCTGTTGGCATCGGTGGCCATATGAAGGCTTGAATCTGTAGTTGCACCCGCTGTTACCGGTGCAGAAAAGGTCTGTCCCCCATCCAGGCTTCTACTGAGAAGGGCATTGCCGGCTTCCGGCCAGGTCACGTAAATGATACCGGTTGTACTTACCGCAATTTCCGCTTCAAAGTTTCCGGGGGCTACCTGAACACTTGGCTGAAAGCTTATTCCGCGGTTTGTACTGCGAGCCACCCGAATACCGCCTGTTGTACCACGATACACGGCGTAGATGGTGCCATCGGCTCCCACAGCCAGGTTACGAGACGTATTGCCAGAAGCGATACTATTGTCGCCACTGGCGCCGTCACTCACTGGTGTTGCTGACTGCAGAAGTGCCGACTGAGCATTGGTGCATACCAATATACTCATCGCGAATAACATATAACGAAAAAGAATAAATCGCTTTTCGTTTAATATATTAAATAACACAGATATGGTTTGCGCACCCTCTCCCAAAAACTGTCCTTTCATACACTCTTCCCGGCTGACTAAACGATAGTAATAGCCAACCAGTGTGCATATATCGGTTATTTTCTGTCAGTCTCAAATCTCTCAATAGTCTCAAATCATCACATATTTCACGGATCGGCAATAAAAGCCATACCACGCCCAAAAATAGAGCGAATCGGCAATTTTATGCCGCGCTCTCGAGCCTTTTTCCGTAACCGACTCAGGATAACGTCTATACGGTGCAGGTTAAGCTCACCCTGAGCACCAAAAATTTCATCATGAAGTATTTCACGCGACAGTATTTCGTGTGAGCTATTGATTAAAATGGAAAGCAGGTTGAATTCCTGTTGGGAGAGTTTCAAGACCTTTCCTTCAGGAGTCATCAGGTTTTGATTGAAGTCATCCAGCTTCCAACAGCTTCTCTCTGCTGCTTGTTGATGATTGCTTTCGACTTTTTCTTGCAATTTCTCCCATAGCGATTCAATGCGGGAGGCAAGATGGGAGAAGTCTACTGGCTTTACCAAATATGCATCAGCACCCAGGGCCAAACCGCGCGCGCAATCCTCTTGCGTTCCGTACGCAGAAACAATAATCAAACCAAAGTTGCCCAAACGGCGCAGGTATTCAACAACACTGAATCCATTTTCACCCGGCAAACCAACATCCACTAATACAATGTCTGCAGGCCATGTGTGGAGCCGTTTCCAGAATTTCTCGGCACTATCGACCCCCCAGCTTCGGTAACCTTGCTCTTGCAGGTAAAACAGTAACTCTTCTCGCAGATCGGCATGATCTTCAATTATCGCAATGCACGGATGTGCGCTATGCTCCATATTCACTCCTTGATACATCCGCAAAGGTAACCAGTTGATCCACTTTGGCTTCTGGATAATGAGTAGCGGATATTACCTCATGGAGCAGATGTAATCACAGCAGTGAGCTTAGCGGCGCGGGCTCGCTGAACAGGTAGCCTTGAGATTCGTCAATACCCAGCTCCATGACCACTGCCTGTACTTCTTCACAGTGAACAAACTCGGCAACCGTACGAATGCCTGCATTGCGGGCGAAGTAAACAATAGCGCGCACAATTTCATAACTGGTTGGGTCCAGATGAATATTGCGGATGTATTTAGCGTCAATTTTGATGATATCGACTTCAAGCTCAAGAATGCGTTCGAAGTTGGAGTACTCGGTACCAAAGTCATCAATCGCCAGCTGATAACCTCGCTGTTTGAGGGCATGCAACTGAGGTATGTGCGTCTGTTTACCACCGCTGCTGGTGCCCTCAAGTATTTCCAGTGTGATGCGCTCAGGCGATACACCATGCAGCTGTGTCATCTGGTCCAGGTAGTCAGGCAGGTAGCCCAGCTCCAGATCGGTTTCGGTGATATTAATCGCCAACTCACCTTCAATCTGTGCCAGCATTGCCACGCCCTGTTCAACCACTATGCAGGTGATGGAACGCATCAACCCGGATAAAGCCGCGACCGGCAGGAAATGAACAGGACTGAAAATCTCTCCCTCATGTTCCAGACGCACCAACGCTTCCCATTTCTGAATTTTGCCACTGCGGTTATCACGTATGCCTTGATACCACGCGCGGATGCCGCCGTTGCGAAGTGCCTCGTGCAAGCGGCCATTCCAACCGATGTAATCTTCCTTCTGCTGTCGTGCCGGAGCATCATATTTGGGATCGAATACGTGAGTAGCACTTTTGCCACTGCGTGCGGCACGTTTAAGTGCCACCATGGCACTGCGCAATAGATCTCTCCCTCCACACGCAAGCCCGGCATTGAAGGTCAGATAGAAGTTGAGACCATCCAGCTGCGCTGGTTCAGTAGAAAAGTGTTGCCGCAACCGCTGTACTTCGCCGACCGGATTTTCCAACTGGTCATAAAGTAAGGCGAACTCATCTGCACTGCCTCGATAGACCCGTGCGCCTTTCGCGTTGCGATGCAGCTCATCTGCCAACGTCCGCAGCAGTTGGTCACCCACGCCAAGACCATAGGCGGTGTTGATATAGCCCAGATTGTTGAGATTCAGTAATACCAGAACTGCCGTTTCGGGAGCACGCTTGAGGGCTTGCAGAAGGCTTTGAGTATTGGGAAGACCGGTTAATGCGTCATGCCCAAGGCTGAAAATCAGTTCTTCACGCTGTGCTTGCAATTGCATTTGCTGCGCATGGCGAAGCAGAACAATCGAAATCAGGGAAGCGCCGACATCCAATAATCGCTTGTGAAAACCTGATGGGTTACGGTGTTCAAATGAAGACAGGGCAAATGAGCCGATGGCCTCCCCTTGCTCGTTGCGAACAGGAAACGACCAACAGGAGCAAAGGTTAAAGTCCTCTGCCACGCTACGCAAGTTACTCCAGCGGGGATCAGTGAAGGTGTTATATACGAACACTGGCGCATTACCGTAGACCGCATTACCACAGGAGCCGCTACCTGGCCCAGGTTTAAGCCCATCCAAGCGGCTGACGCCTTCAGATGAAATACTCGGGGCCGACACAACACTCATTCTTTCAGTGTGGCTGTCGAGCCGCATGAACGACGCCACAGCACCCGGCAACAGCTGCTCTGCCATTCGGCAGGTCTCGGTAATGACATCAAGATAAGGAGTGTCAGACGCTATCAAGCTGCATATCGTCCGCTGCAGAGCCAATATATGATCGAGTTCACTGAGGCTAAGCGACACTTCTTTTTTGTTGGACTGGAGCATCCTAGTTCCCCATACAGGTGCCCTGTTTCAAACGTCGCAAACAAAACAGGCCGTACATTTAATCACTAAACGCACGGCCTATTGTACAGTGGTATGGCTACAGAAATTCAGTTTTTTTCCATCGCCTCGCAGGCTTCTAGCGTGTTCTGCAACAGACAGGCTATGGTCATGGGCCCCACACCACCGGGTACCGGTGTGATGGCTGACGCCTTTTCAGATGCACTGGCGAATTCAACGTCCCCGACCAGACGGCCATCGTCCAGCCGGTTGATGCCCACATCGATCACCACGGCACCAGGCTTGAGCCACTCGCCCTTGATGAACTCGGGAATGCCCACGCCGGCAATCACGATGTCAGCCGTGGCCAATTCGGCCGGCAGGTCCTGAGTTTTGGAGTGACAGACTGTGACGGTGGCTCGTGCCATCAAAAGCTCCAGCGCCACCGGGCGGCCCACGATGTTGGAGGCCCCCACCACAACGGCCTTCTTCCCTTCCGGGTTGATGCCATAGGCCGCCAGCAGACGCATGCAGCCATAGGGTGTGCAGGGGCGAAGGGTTGGAGCCTTGCCCGCCAGACGCCCCAGATTATAGGGGTGGAATCCATCCACATCCTTGGAGGGGTGAATACGCTCAATGACCGCCTGCACGTCGATCTGGCTCGGCAGTGGCAGCTGTACCAGAATACCGTGGATCTGGTCATCGGCGTTCAGAGTATCAATCAACTCAAGCAGCTGTGCCTGCGTTGTATCCATCGGCAGGCTGTGATTGCGTGACAGAAAGCCCACTTCTTCGCAGGCTCTGACTTTGCTGCGCACATAGACCTGTGACGCCGGGTCCTGCCCGACCAGTACCACGGCAAGTCCGGGCCGAGGCTTGTTGGCGGATACACGCTCGGCAACCTTGCCTGCAATCTCCATCCGTAATCCGGCCGCTACGGCTTTGCCATCGATCAGTTGAGTGTCCAAGATCGTCTCCTGAATCAAGGTTTTTAAAAGGGCGATACCCCCGCCACCCTATCATCAGGTGCAGGGCTTACTGTGGCCTGCGAACTCGTTTGCGAGTCAGCAGGCCATGGGTCCTCAGAATCCCTGGCCGGGGATCCAGCTGGTGCCCGCCAGCGGCACACGGGCCATGGCGGCGGATTCAACGGTCAGGGCAACCAGATCTTCCGGTTCCAGGTTGCGCAGATCGTTCTTGCCACAGGCTCGCGCCAGGGTCTGCGCTTCCAGTGTGAGCACTCGCAGGTAGTTGGCCAGACGGCGTCCCCCTTCGACCGGATCCAGTCGCTGCATCAGGTCCGGATCCTGTGTGGAGATGCCCGCCGGGTCCTTGCCTTCCTGGTAGTCATCGTAGAAGCCGGCGGCGGAGCCGATTTTCTCGTATTCTGCACTCCATTTCGGGTCGTTGCAGCCCAATGCCACCAGAGCAGCCGTGCCGATGGCAACTGCATCGGCGCCCAGCGCCATGCACTTGGCCACATCGGCGCCGTTACGGATACCGCCGGAGACGATCAACTGCACCTTGCGATGCATGCCCATCTCCTGCAGTGCCTGTACCGCCTGCGGAATGGCCGCCATGGTGGGGATACCGACATGCTCGATGAACACATCCTGAGTCGCGGCGGTACCGCCCTGCATGCCGTCCACAACAATCACGTCAGCACCGGCCTTGACCGCCAGCTTCACGTCATAATAGGTACGGGTTGCACCGACCTTGATGTAAATCGGCACCTGCCAGTCGGTGATTTCACGCAGTTCCTGAATTTTGATCGCCAGATCGTCCGGGCCAGTCCAGTCCGGGTGACGGCAAGCCGAGCGCTGGTCGATGCCCTTGGGCAGGTTACGCATCTGGGCAACACGGTCAGTAATTTTCTGACCCAGCAGCATGCCGCCACCACCGGGTTTGGCACCCTGGCCCAACACCACCTCGATGGCGTCCGCCTTGCGCAGGTCATCCGGGTTCATGCCGTAGCGAGACGGCAGGTACTGATAGACCAGTTTGCTGGACTGGCCGCGCTCTTCCGGGGTCATACCGCCATCACCGGTGGTGGTTGAAGTGCCCACAATGGAAGCACCGCGCCCCAGCGCCTCTTTGGCGTTGGCTGACAGGGCACCGAAGCTCATGCCGGCAATGGTCACCGGGGTTTCAATCACGATCGGCTTCTTGGCAAAGCGAGTGCCCAGGGTCACCTGGGTATTGCACTTTTCGCGATAGCCTTCCAGCGGGTAGCGCGACATGGACGCACCCAAAAACAGCAGATCATCAAAGTGTGGCAGCTTGCGCTTGGCGCCAAAGCCGCGAATGTCATAGATGCCGGTGTCCGCCGCACGGCGGATCTCGGCCATGGTGGTACGGTCAAAGGTTGCGGACTCACGCAGGCCCGGATTGACGTTGATATCGTTGCTCATAATCAAGTCCTCAAAAATCGGATTCAACGGCTGCCCGTCTCGGATATTGGGGGCAGCCATGATGGCCTGTTGATCATCAATACGCGGACGCGTTGTCCACCTTGAAGTTATACAGCTGACGGGCAGACCCGTAGCGTTTGAAGCTGGCCGGATCTTCGTCCACACCGGCACGGTTGAGCAGCTCGGTCAGCTCCTCGATGTGCTCGGGACGCATCTCCTTCTCGACGCAATCGGCACCCAGGGATTTCACTTCGCCCTTGACGTAGATGTGCACCTCGTAGAGGGAGTCCCCCAGCGCTTCACCGGCATCTCCGCAGACGACCAGCGAGCCGGACTGCCCCATGAAGCAGCTCATGTGGCCAACGCTGCCCTTGACGACGATATCGACGCCTTTCATGGAGATGCCGCAACGGGCACCGGCGTTGCCTTCGATCACCAGCAGTCCGCCCTGTGCCGTGGCACCTGCCGCCTGAGAGGCATCACCCTTGACGCGAACCGTGCCGGACATCATGTTTTCCGCCACGCCCTGACCGGCGTTGCCGTGAATTACCACATGCGCCTTCTTGTTCATGCCGGCACAGAAGTAGCCGGCATGACCGCGAATATCCACGGACAGGTTCTGATCAATACCGCAGGCAATGTTGTGCTGGCCTTTGGGATTCAGTACTTCAAATTCACGCTCCAGACACTCCTGTGCCTGATCATGCAGCGCCTGATTCAATTCACGGATGCTGGATTCAGCCAGATCAATCGTTTTCATATTCAATACTCCTCAAACAGGCGCTTAGCTGCGTTCCCAAACATAGAAGGTGGCCGGCTCCGGTTCCCATACTCTGGCATTCTCGATGCCCGGCAGAGTGGTCAGGGCCTGGTACTCGGATGCCATCGCGACGTAGTCATCGGTTTCAGCCAGTACAGCAGGCTTGCAAGCAATCGGGTCACGCATGACCGCAAAACCGTTACGGGTGCCGATGGTGAAGGTGAAGAATCCGTCCAGGTCTTCCAGTGCATGTTCCAGCGCCTGCTTCAGACTGTCGCCTTCCTGCAGCCGCCAGGTCAGGTAACCCGCGGCGACTTCAGAATCGTTCTGGGTTTCAAATGTGATCCCTTCACGCTTGAGGTTTTCACGCAGGCGATTGTGGTTAGACAGGGAGCCGTTATGCACCAGGCACAGGTCCATGCCGGTAGAGAACGGGTGGCTGCCTTCCATGGTGACAGCCGACTCGGTCGCCATGCGGGTATGGCCGATGATATGGCTGCCTTTCATGCCTTCCAGGTTAAAGGTCTCAGCGATCTTCTCCGGCAGACCCACTTCCTTCAGGATTTCGATCGACTGGCCAACGCTCAAAATCAGCACATCCGACGCTTCTTCAGACAGCCACTCGCGCAGTGTCGCCTCCTCGGCATGCACCTTGAACACCGCCACACTGGCGTTCTGGAACCAGCTCAATTCCAGCTGGAGTTCGGTTTTCAGACGGGTGGCAAGTGCCTCCCAGTCATATTCTGCGTCCGGGTGACGCAGGGTCAGCTTGACCCAGCCTTCGCCCACTTCATCACCGTAGATGGCGAAGCCTGCGCTGTCCGGACCACGATCGGTCATTGCGATCAGCATCGGTTTGAACAGTTCACCAATCCGGCTTTCCAGCTCAGGATTTTTCAGATAAAGCCCGACAATTCCACACATAATCACATTCCTCGTAACAAATCCGGATCAGAAAAATTCGGCGTAGTGACTGACTTCCCAGTCCGATACATGACGGCTGTATTCAACCCACTCGGTCCGCTTGACCTTGAGGAACTCGGACACGATTTCCTGTCCCAACGCTTCGGTGAAAACGGTGTCCGCTTCCAGCGCATCCAGCGCCTCGTTCAGGTTCTGGGGCAGGATCTCGACACCTTTCTCCTTGATCTGATCCAGAGTCAGGCTGTACAGGTTGAGGTTCATCGGCTCACCCGGGTCCAGCTCGCGTTCGATACCATCCATGCCTGCGGCTATGATCGCTGCGGTGACCAGGTAGGGGTTACAACCGGAATCCGGCAGTCGGAATTCCAGTCGGCCATAAGGGACTCGCACCATGGCTGAGCGGTTGTTGTCGCCGAAGCAAATGTAAGCCGGCGCCCAGGTGGCACCGGAGGCGTTGCCACCCACGACAAGACGCTTGTAAGAGTTGACCGTCGGTGCAGCGAAGGCACAGAGTGCCGGTGCGTGCGCCAGCAGGCCCGCCGTAAAGTGATAGGCCATTTTGGACAGCCCCATGCCACTCACATCGTCCGGGTCATGGAACAGATTGCGGCCATCCTTGTCTGTGATCGACAGGTGGAAGTGCATGCCGTTACCGGTGCGATCGGAAGACGGCTTGGGCATGAAGGAACACACCATATCCAGCTCGTTGGCGATCTCGCCCGCCGCCATGCGTACAAAGGTGAAACGGTCAGCCGATGTCAGTGCATCGCTGTAGGTGTAGTTGATCTCGAACTGGCCGTTGGCGTCTTCGTGGTCGATCTGATACACATCGAAATCAACCTGCTGCAGCGATTCAACCAGTTTTTCCAGAAACGCACGGGAACGTGACAGACCCTTGTAGTCATAGCAGGGCTTGTCCAGTACATCACTTTCATCCACTGGCATCAGGACACCCTTGTCATCACGGGTGAACAGCGAAAACTCGGGCTCCACACCGGTATTCAGCGTCCAGCCCCTGTCGGCCAGACGCGCCAACTGCTGTTTCAGCACCACACGGCTGCAATAGGGATGAGGCGCATTGCTCACATAACCGTCACAGGCGATGCGGGCATAACCCGGCTGCCAGGGTACGATGCTGAAGGTTTCCAGGTCACCGCGGGCCATGAAGTCAGGGCCATGTGGCTCCATCCCCAGTCCCCAGACGGCAAACCCGGCAAAACCGGCACCTTTTTCGACCACATCCATAAGGCAGCTGGCCGGCACCGACTTGGTCTTGGCCACGCCGTGGATATCAACAAACTGCGCCAGCACGTACTTGATGTTGTTCTGGCTGATAATGCGTTCGATCTCTGCGGGCATCATGATGCACCTCCTGTCGTTTTTCGGGTTGCGCTGAGGTCATCAAGGACCGCGCTGAATATTTCGCTGAGATAGTGTCGGTAACCCGGATCGGCACCGATCAGCAGGTTGCCGCTTTCAACTTCGTGATAGAGCCAGCAGCTGACGCCAGCTACTGATGTCATTAGCCAGTTGCCGCGCTGAAGCTGGCGGAAATCGTACTGGCACAGGTGTGCCATGAACGTAATCCAGTTACCCCCGGTCAGCTCAAACACGCAGTCGTAACGGCGGAAACACCACTCTCCCTGTGGCGCAGGAAGGCTGCCAGCAAGCATCGCCATGTACTCGTCACGTCCGGTTCGGGCCACCAGGGCGCCGGGGCGCTCTTCGGCACTCAAGACTGCCTCAGGCAACGGCAAGCCTGCCGCTGCCAGCACTGCCTTGCTGTCAGGTCCGGTCAGCAGATAGCTGCTCAGTTCACGCACACCGATCTGCAGCGTGTTCGGTTGTTGTGTGTTCATCAGGCCACCTCCGTCAGATCAACGGTCTGACGCGCACCTTCGGCGTCATAGAAGGGAGTTGCACAGGGTTCAAGCGATACCAGTTCACCGCTGTCGACACGCACCTTGAAATCGCCTTCAGTTGCAGCCAGCGGCATGTCCACCATGGCCAGACCGATATAGCGACCCAGGGAGGGGCTGTAGGCGATACTGGTAATGCGACCGGCGATATCACCGCTTTCGATCAGCAGGTGACACTCTTTCGGCCGCTCGCCGCTGTACCCCTTGGGCAGCATGAAGCCGCACAGATGTCGGTTGCAGCGCTCTTTCAACAGCGCCAGTGAAGGCTTGCCGGTAAACCAGGGTTTGGTCTTCAGCGGCACCGCCCAGGGCATGTTGGCTTCGAAAGGGTTGGTCAGGCCGTCGGTGTCCTGACCGACGATGATGTGTCCCTTTTCCAGTCGCAGTACACGCTGTGCTTCAACACCGAATGGACGAATACCGTACTCGGTGCCCTTTTCCATCAGGGTGTTCCAGATCCGTTCGGCGGCATCCACCGGCAGGTGGATCTCGTAACCCAGCTCACCGACAAAGCCGACCCGAATCAGGCGCACAGGCACACCGCACAGCGTGCCTTCTCGGCAGCCCAGATAGGGAAAATGCTCTTCGCTCAGATCGATATCGGTCAGCGGCTTAATCAGCGTGCGAGCATGGGGGCCGGCCAGGTTCATCGCCGCCAGCGTTCCGGTGCGATTCACCAGACGAACATCCAGCCCCCACTCGATCACATGGCGTGACAGCGTACGGAACGTGGCATCGGCATGGCTGGTGGTGGCGGTAACATAGAAGCGATCTTCGGCGATGCGTCCTACAATGCCGTCGTCAACGATGACGCCGCTGTCATCCACCATCAGGGCATAACGGGTCATGCCCAGTTTGATGTTGGACATGCGCATGGTGTAAGTGCCATCCAGCAGTTTGCCAGCGTCCGGGCCCATCACTTCGATCTTGCCCAGTGTGGACACGTCGATCAGGCCCAGAGCCGTGCGCACCGCCTGCACTTCGCGCAGAATCGCCTGGGCACGCTCCTCGGGGCGGCCATAGAATTCAGGCCGCATCCATACCCCCGCTTCCATCATCTGAGCGCCATTGTCCAAATGCCACTGGTGCAGCGCCGTCAGACGCTCGGGACGGAAGCGACGACCGGCCAGTGCCTGTACCGGCACCGGATGGAACATGGGACGCGCTGTGGTGGAGCCGGTCTGATCGATGCTGCGACCCGTAACGGCGGCCAGCACACGAATGCCGTTCATGTTGGCATGCTTGCCCTGACTCGGGCCCATGCCTACCGTGGAGAAACGCTTCATCAGCTCGATGTTGTCGAAGCCTTCCTTCGCCGCGTTGATCAGATCCTTGAGCTGCAGATCTTCGTCGAAATCCACGAAGTTCTTGCCTTTCGGGTGCTTCACGATCGGCCAGGGGTGGGAGTGCGCCACGCTGTCGCGGAAGGCACTCAACGCCGCCGTAACCGGCTGGCCTTTGAGCCAGGCAGCCGCCTCGGTTGCTGCACGCTCTCCATCGGCCAGGCGCTGCTGCAGCGTAAACGCACCGTTCAGGCGACCGCAGGCGAAGATCCCGTTCGGCAGCTCCTGTGGCAGGAGCTGCTCCAGGGTAAAGTCATAGGCCAGACGGCCACCGGCCTGATACAACAACTGTGAAGCCGGTGCCCAGCCGACGCTCATCAACAGCAGGTCAACGTCAAACTCTCGCGCCTGCGTGGCATCACACTGCTCGCCATCAAAAGGCGCCACCACAACACGCTTAAGCTGGCCCTTGCCCTGCGCCTCATGGACCGCATGCCGTTCCAGCACCGGTACCTTGAGCGCCGCCAGCTCGTCTGCCCAGGCACCGCGACCGCTGGCGGAGCCCATGTCGATCACCGCCGACACCTGAACGCCGGCCTTGATCAGATCGAGCGCAGCGCGGTAGCCCTCGCTGTTGGCGGTCAGTACCGCCGCACGCTGCCCCGGCTTGACCGCGTAACGCGCGATCAAGCGCTGGGCACCCGATGCCATCATCACACCGGGCAGGTCGTTGTTGCGAAAGACCGCTGGCTGCTCCATCACACCGGTGGCGCTGATTACGGCACGTGCACGCATCTTGATGATGCCATTCGGACCCACAAGCGGCACGTAATGATCGGTGTACCAGCCGCAGGCCAGATGCGCCGGCAACACCCGTATATTGGCGTGAGACTGGACCTTCTGTTTAAGACTGGACCGCACCGGCTCCGCTTCTGCCTCGTTCACCAGCTGATAGTCCAGGCTGCCGCCGATCTGCGGGTTTTCATCCACCAGCACCACATCCAGCCCCTGTTCGGCTGCGCTCAGCGCAGCCTGCATACCGGATGCACCGGCACCGATCACCAACAGATCGCAGAAACCGTAGGATTTGGGCTGACGGCGCACACTCCAGCCGGTATCAATACGCCCCAGGCCCGCTTTTTCGCGAATCAGGCGCTCCCACATCGGGAACAGTTTTTTCGGTTTGTGAAATGCCTTGTAGTAAAAGCCCACCGGCAGAAAGCCCGACAGCTTCTCGATAATCCGGTCCCGGTCGTTCTCAAGGCTGCCGTTCACGTTGCAGGCGCTCAGCACCATACCCTCGGTCAAAGGCGTTACATCGCCGCGGATATTGGGCTCTTCACTGCTCTGGAACAGCGCGTTAACGTCATGGTTGGCCAGTGTTACGGCCCCACGCGGGCGGTGATACTTGAAGCTGCGGCCCAGCAGGGTCTGGCCCGCCGCCAGCAGTGCGGAGGTGATGCTGTCGCCGCGGTAGCCGGTATAGCGACGGCCTTCAAATTCAAAGTCACAGAGCGCCGAGCGGTCGATCCACTCCAGCGGCTGCTGATCAAGCCGGGATGTCATAGCGCACCTCCTCCAGGTCGATAAACCGAAGCACTTCATCCTTCAGGGTGTCGCGCTCCATCACATACCAGCGCCCGGTCGGACGGTGGTACCACCATTCGCGCAGCAGGCCCGGTGCACCGTTTCTGTTGAATACATACTCGGCCCAGGTGGTCTCATCCGCGTCCATCGGTGGCTTGCGAACCTCTCCGACATAGTCGAACTCAGTGATCGGCCGACGGCCTATTACGGGACAATCAAATACTTTCATCGCCCTCTCCTCAGTGCCCGACCGATGCTGCACCCTTCTCGCCGACCAGATCGAAGTCGGCGAAACGGGACAGTCGGAAGGGTTCAATCAGTTCATGGTTGCGGTCGTTGGCCAGCGTCCAGGCCATTGTTTTGCCGCTGACGGGAGTGGCCTTGAAGCCCCAGGTCCCCCAGCCGGCATCAAGGTAGAAACCCTCAATCGGGGTTTTACCCATGATCGGGGCAAAGTCGGGGGTGATGTCACTCATTCCGGCCCACTGGCGCATCACTTTCATGCGGCTCATGAACGGGAACAGGTCGATCATTTTGTCGGTCAGCCCTTCAACGAAATCAAAGCTGGAGCGGGTGGAGTGCAACACCGATGGATCGACCGAAGCCCCCATCACCATTTCGCCACGCGAGGACTGGCTGACATAGACATGCAGGCTGCCGGACACGACGATGGTGTCCATGAACGGCTTCACCGGCTCGGACACACAGGCCTGCAGCGGGTAGATCTCGATCGGGGTCTGCAACCCCAGCATGGAGGTGATGCGCGGGGTGGAACCGGCCACCATGGATACCACCTTGTTACAGCTGACAAAGCCGCGGTCGGTTTCAACACCGGTCACCCTGTCGCCCTGGGTACGGATGGCAGTGACACGGGTTTTCTGATGAATCTCCACACCGCGGTTGTAGGCGCCCCGGGCGTAGCCCCAGGCAACGGCATCATGACGTGCAACCGCGCCCGGCGCATGATAGAGCGCGCCCATCACCGGGTTGTGGCCGGCACAGTCGAGGTCCATGTAGGGCACTTCTTTGGCGATGAAATCGCGATCCACCACTTCGGAATCGATACCGTGATGCTTGTTCACCTCGGCACGCCAGCGCATGGTGCGCAGAGCACTGTCAGTGTGCGCCAGCGTGAAGTGGCCTCGTGTTGAGTAGAAGATGTTGAGGTCAAAATCGTCAGACAGATCCTCAAACAACTTCAGGCTGGTGTCGTAAAACTTCACCCCTTCAGGCGTGAGGTAGTTGGAACGCACGATGGTGGTGTTGCGGCCGGTATTGCCGCCACCGATGTACCCTTGTTCCAGCACCGCCACATCCGTGATGCCGTGCTCCTTGGCGAGGTAGTACGCACAGGCCATGCCGTGACCACCACCACCGATGATCACCACGTCATAATGTGATTTCAGTGGCCGAGTTTCCGGAAAGAACCGGGGCTCATTGTGAGACGACGTGAAGCCATGTTTAAGCAGGCGCCAGGGCATAATATTCTCCTAGGCAAAGACAACAGTTTTATTGCCGTGTACCAGTACACGGTCTTCGATGTGGTAGCGCAGGCCGCGTGCCAGCACCGACTTCTCCACGTCCTTGCCCAGCCGGACCATATCCGCAGTGGTGTTGTGGTGGGTAACGCGATGCACGTCCTGCTCAATGATCGGCCCGGCATCAAGCTCCGAGGTGACGTAGTGACAGGTGGCACCGATCTGTTTCACGCCGCGCGCGGCGGCCTGATGGTATGGGCGTGCGCCAATGAAGGAGGGCAGGAAGCTGTGGTGGATATTGATGATCCGGCCCGGATACAGCTCACACAGTTCTTCGGGAATGATCTGCATGTATTTGGCCAGCACAATGGCATCGGCTTCCGCCGCCGCGATCTGTTCACGCACGGCACGGAAATGCGGTTCCTTATTGCTCATATCGACCGGGACGTGTACATAGGGAATACCGTGCCACTCGACATAGGAGCGCAGGTCGTCATGGTTGGAGATGACACAGGGAATATCGATGTTCATCTCCCCCGAACGCCAGCGGTACAGCAGATCCGACAGTGCATGCGCTTCCTTTGATACCATCAGGACCACGCGCTTGCGCTGGGAGGAGTCAGTGATCTGCCAGTGCATGCCGAACGTCTCGCCCAGCGGAGCGAATTTGGCTTTCAGTTCTTCCAGCCCAAACGGAAGCGAATCGGCCAGTACTTCGTACCGCATGAAGAACTGGCAGTTCTCTGTATCAGCGAACTGATGTGCCTCGCTGATCCAGCCACTGTGAGAGGCGAAGAACTGGGTAACGGCTGCTACAATCCCGACCCGATCAGGGCAGGAGACGGTCAGACGGAATTTGCGTGCATGTTGGGTTTCGATTGCCATGACCTTGTTCCATATTTCTTTAAAGGAAAGTTTATTTCCTTAAGGTAAAAGCAATCTCTTTGCCAACTTTGCTCTTCAGGCAAAAAAATTACGCACAGCAAGGCTAAGGCATTGTTTTAGCTTATTATGTGAAAATAAATATACTGTCAGGAATATTAAGCTGTTCAAGCCTCACTCATGGTTGCACACAGAAAAACGCACCATTGGTGAACAGAACGCACAAGAAAGGAGCATGACGCCCATGAGCGATGCCGATAACCCGAAACTGAAGCTTGAGCAGTACATCGCCATGCGCGTGAAAAGCAAACGTACCGAGCAGAGCCTGAAGATCACTGATGTTGCCCGCATCGCAGGGCTTAGTCAGGGTATGGTGAGCAAGATTGAAAACGCGCAGGTATCCACCAGTCTGGATACGCTGAGTCGATTGTGTGATGCCATTGGGCTGCCGATTTCACAGCTGTTTACCGACTATGACCGCCCCGAGGGTACGGCACAGCTGACCAAGGCAGGTGAAGGGATGGAGGTGGTGCGCCGCGGGACCGAGAAGGGCCATACTTACCAGCTGCTCAGCTACCACCGCGGCAAGAAGAAAAGCTACGAGCCGTTTCTGATCACCATGGATGATGCCAGTGAGGTGTTCCCGACCTTTTCTCACCCCGGTCAGGAGTTCATCTACCTGCTGCAGGGACAGATTCGCTACCGGCACGGCAACCATCTGTACGACATGGAGCCCGGGGATGCACTCTCATTTGATGCAGAGATTCCCCACGGGCCTGAAGAGTTGCTGGAAGTTCCGATCCAGCTGTTGTCGATCATTCATTATGATGACCAGTAGATGTGAGCCTGCCGTTTTCGGATCAAGACTCTCAGCCTATCCTTCTACCCGGTTTCGCCCGGATGATTTGGCACGATACATGGCGCGGTCTGCGGCCCCCACCAGCTGACGGATACTGTTACCGTTTTCCGGAAAACCGCTGATGCCCGCGCTGAAAGTCAGTTCCAGCGACTCCCCCCCTTGGGTAACAAAGGGTACGGCATTGAAGTGTTTCAGCAGGCGTTGCATCATGCCGTGAGCAGAGCTGCGATCCATCCCCGGGAACAGCAGCAGAAACTCTTCGCCTCCCCAGCGGAACAGCCACTCATCGGCGCGCAGGCAGCGGCGCAGTTCATCGGCCACATGACGAATGGCCCGATCACCTTCCAGATGACCATAATCGTCATTGAGCGGCTTGAAGTGGTCGATATCGAGCATCACCACTTGCAGGGGCTGATTATCGCGTCGGCAGTCACGCAGAAAGCGTTCAAACAGCTCATACCCCGTGCGCCGATTATAGAGCCCTGTCAGTTCATCGCGCTGGGATCGCTCGAGCAGCTCGGCGGCATAATGCTCAGATTCTGTGATATCCAGCACAAGGCCGATCATGCGCTGCGGACGACCGTCCAGATCGTGTTGTGCCACCATCCCTCGGTCATGTACCCAGAGATAGTGTCCGTCACGGCTGCGCAGGCGGTATTTGGCCTCATAGCGCGACGACTTGCCCTGCAGATGATCCTGCAGCAGCGTGATAACGCGCTCCAGGTCTTCCTGATGTACCGAATTGCGCCATGTGTCCAGAGTGGGTGAGCTGATCTCGTTCGGGCCATAGCCCAGCATGCGGAACCACTGAGGACTCAGAAAGAGGCTATGGTCCTGCAGATTCCAGTCCCACAGGCCGTCACTGGACTCATTCAGCAACAGCGCTCGGATCAGCTCATCATCCGTCAGGTGTTCACGATGTCGGTGGTGCTCGCTCAGGTCACGTACCACCGAGACCAGATAGCCTCGTCCCTGATACTCAAGGTAATCAGTGACCACCTCCACCGGGAAGTCGGTGCCATCCTTGCGCACATGCCGCCCCATGAAGGTGTAGTTGCCCGCAGCGATAATGGCAGCCGATATTTCACGCCACTGGTTGGGGCCGGTCACATCCTGATTCAGACTCAGTACGCTCTGGTCAATCAGCTCCTCTGCGCTCATGCCCAGCGCTCGACAGCCTGCTTCATTGGCCGCAAGAATCGATGAGCTGTCGGGGTCAATCACATAAATCGCATCACTCACACCATGAAACAGACGTGTGAAAAATGCATCCTGCAACGGGTTACCTCTGTCCATGTATACTGTGCTCCAGCTCCTGTGCCGAGCCCGGTCGGCTGTACAGGTAGCCCTGAAAACCCTGGCAACCCGACATCACAAGTGCTTGTCTTTGTTCATTCGTTTCGACCCCTTCTGCCACAACAGACAGATCCAGGCTTTGGCCCAGCGCCACAATGGTACGGATAATGGCGGCATCGTTGGGATCCGTCATCAGATCATGCACAAAGCTTTGATCAATTTTCAATTTATCCAGCGGCAGTCGCTTGAGATAACTCATGGAGGAATAGCCGGTGCCAAAATCATCCAGAGCGAAATGAACGCCTCGCTGGCGAAGTACCTGCATTTTGTCGATGGTCTGCTCTATGCTCTGCACCAGCATGCTTTCGGTCAGCTCCAACTCAAGCGCACATGCATCGGCCCCGGTTTGATCCAGAATCGAACATACTTCGGCGACAAACCCCTCATCCTGCATCTGACGGGCACTGATATTCACGGCGATACGAACGTTCGCAAGTACAGGATGCTGTTGCCAGGCGACAAGCTGTTCACAGGCGGTCCGCAGGATCCAACGCCCGAGTGGCAGAATCAAACCGCTGGTTTCGGCAACCGGAATGAAATTGGCCGGCGAGACCATGCCCTGCTCGGGATGCTGCCAGCGGACCAGCGCTTCCATTCCAATCAATTTGCCCTCCAGGTTGAACTGGGGCTGATACCAGAGTCGGAATTCATCCTGTTCCAGCCCCCGGCGCAGGCCGGCTTCCAGCTCGGCTCTGAGCCGCACCTGCGCCTGCATGGAAGGATCGAAAAAGCTGAATCCACTGCGCCCGGCACTTTTGGCGGCATACATTGCCAACTCTGCCTTTTTGATCAGTTCACGAATATCACCGGGCGCATCGGAGAACATGGCCACACCGATACTTGCGGTTCCGGTATGGGTGTTACCATCACTCAGCTCAAAGGGTTCACTCAGCGCCAGCAATGTCGTGTTTACATGCTGTTCCACCTGAATCAAAGCACGGTCACGGAAGGGGCTGAGCCCTTCCAGCAGCAGGATGAATTCATCTCCGCCGAAACGGGCCTGCATGAAATGCTCCAGCGGCAACTGATTCAGCCGTGCCGACACAGCCTGCAACAACTGGTCACCCACTTCATGACCCTGATCATCGTTCAGATCACGGAAGTTATCCAGGTCGATAAACAGGATCGCCCCTTCCTGACCGTTGGGCTCTGCCGCCATAAGTGCCACCTTGAGCCGCTCCTGCAGCTGGCGCCGGTTGGGCAACCCGGTCAGCGGGTCAAAATGAGACAACTGGTGCAACTGCTGCTGATGCTTGCGCTGTTCAGTGATATCGGTGGATACGCCACACAACCCGCGCACCCTTCCCTTGGCATCACACAGCGGCATTTTGACCGTCATCAGCACACGGGGCTCGGTTGAGTTGACCGGCGTGATCACTTCCTCAACCACCACTCGCTTGCCCTGTTCAATCACCTGTCGATCGGCCTGGCGGATATCCTGCAAGGTGTCCGGGTCAAAGAAATCGGCGTCGCTGGCCCCGGTTAACTGCTCTTCAGTGCGACCCAGGAAACGGCACAACGCAGCATTTACATACTCGTAACGGTAGTCCCTGTCCTTGTGGTAAATGAATGCCTGAATATTGGACAGGATGTCATTCAAGTGCGCTTCATTTGCCTCAAGGGCACGGGTACGCGCCTGCACCTGTCGCCGCAGCAACCAGACAAATGCCAGCGCCAGTAACAGCAGCAGGGCAGAAACCGACAGCCCCCACACCAGAGCAGGAGGCACCAGTGCCGTTGGGGTTTCGCCACCCCAGCGTTTCATCAAGTTGTAGTAGGGGGAGTTCGCATCATCACGCCAACGTTGCAGCCAGTAGTCGATTCGTGACTGCAACTCATACCCTTTCCCGAGTGGAGCCGCGTAGTAAAGCCGACTGGGCTGAAACACGATAGAGGTCGGGATGATGCCATATTCAGCTGCGTGATAGTTGCCGTACAGGTGATTGCTGACCGCCAGATCCACATAGCCCTGCTGCAACTCCTGTAACGTTTCCTGCAGGGTGCTCACCGGCATGATGCGAGGACTGATATCAAATCCGTCCATCAACTGCTGCAGGTATTCATGCTGGACACCATCGGCCAGAATCGCGACCCGCTTTCGATCCAGATCCAGTGGCGAATGGATATTACTGCCGGGCCGGCTAAACAGCTGAGACCAGCTGTGCAACGCCGGTATCTGATGAAAATCGTACAACTCTCGCCGAGATGGGCTGCTGGCCACATCCGGCATCAGGTCAATATCGCCCTGTGCCAACAAGCTCAGACAACGCTGCCATTCACACTGTACCGGCTCCAGTTGCCAACCTTCACGTTCAGCTATTGCCTGCAGCAAGTCGCCCAGCAGACCACTGGGCTGACCATCGGCTGCCGGCATGATTTTGGGTTCATTTTCATACACGCCGACCCGCACGACTCTGTCGGGTATCGCCATACAGGCGCTGGGCAGCGTCACAGCCAGCAGCATCACGTTCCGCAGCATCGGAGTGAACAAGGGTTTTCTCACTGACTTTCCCTGCTTACTTGGGAGACCTCTACAAGACTATACGCCAGAGCATTAATTAACCACCAGTGTCGCTCTGGATAATAACAGCCAGCACCAGCAACAGGGTTTCGATCAACTCAATCGAGGCTCCGGCGGTGTCACCGGTGGTGCCACCCAGACGGCGCAGCATCAGACATCTGAGCCCCGCACCGGCGAGCAACAGGCATAGTGGCAACCACAGGCTGAACAGGCCCAACAGCAGGGTTACTGCCGCACTCACCCAGAGTACATGTCGGCGCTGCAACAGGGGCAGCATTTCACGCGCGATACCGTCAGGTCGGGCATAGGGGGTGGTGACCAGCAGCAACAGCGCAGCACCACGACCCGCCACTGGGGCCAGCAGCAGAGGCCACAACGTGGCCGTACTTAACAGAGCGGCGAGCGCACTCCACTTCAGCAGCAACACCAGCATCAACACTAGTGCCCCACTGGCCCCCAAGTGCGGGTCTTTCATAATCTCAAGGGTACGCTCCCGACTGCCCAGCCCACCCATCCAGCCATCGGCGCTGTCAGCCAGCCCATCCAGATGCAACCCTCCGGTCAGCCCGGCCCAGACAAGCAATAGTAGTGCCGCACTCAGCCCGGTCGGTAACCCCTGCAGAACGGTGCCCAGCAGCACCAACACCAATCCGATCAACCCACCGACCAGCGGGTAATACAATAGAGCCCGCGCCTGAGTTCGCTTATCGGGCGATGCAGCCAAACGCACCGGGATCAGGGTAAGAAATTGCAACGCACAGAGAAACGCCTGCCACCCAGTTTTCATTGGCGTGCATCCTGCAGCCGATGCAAACTGCCATGCGCTACCGGAAAACTGAACATTTCACTGACCGGAAGCCCGTTCAGAATACAGTGCAAGGCACGAATGACACCGCCGTGACAGATCAGCAGCACGGCACTGGAATGTTCCTGCTGAAGTTGATCCACCAGAGCTTCAAGACGAACAAAAAAATCGGCCAGTGATTCGGCCTGTGGCGGTGGACAGTGCCAGGGATCCTGCCAGAAGCGACCCAGTGCAGCCGGATCGGTTGCGTGGATGTGGGCTGCAGTCTGCCCGTCCCATTGGCCAAAATCGTATTCTCTCAAGCGAGCGTCGGTCACAAAGCCTTCAGAGCCGGCCCACTGCTCGGTAAAAGCAGAACAGCGTTGCAGAGGTGAGCTGAACACCCCCTCATAATCCTCAGGCCTGACCCCTTCCAAACCTGCGTGCATCTGCTGCCAGCCTCTATCGGTCAGGGCCGCATCCGTACGGCCCAGAAAGCACTGACCGGCATCGGTTTCACCATGACGCAGCAGATCTATTCTGAATACGCTCAACTCGGTTTCTCCGACACTGCCGCTTCTGCGAAGGTGGCCATACCGGCATGCAGCTCACAGGCCATGCGCAACAGGGGCACAGCCGCAGCGGCACCACTGCCCTCACCGAGGCGCAGCCCCAGATCCAGCAGGGGCGGTGATGGCAATGCAGACCTCAAATGTCTGTATCCCGGCTCTGCCGAATGATGGGAAAAGATCAGCCAGTCAGCAACAGCCGGGTTGATCCGGCAGGCCAAAAGCGCCGCAACGGTACAGATGAATCCGTCCACCAGTGCTGCCAGACCTTCCTGAGCGCAGGCAACGTAAGCCCCCGTCAGTGCTGCAATTTCAAACCCGCCCAGCGAGGCCAACAGGGCCATTGGCTCTTGCGTGTCTCCGTTGTTGCGGCCATGACGCAGCAGAGCCTGTTCTATGACTCGGCATTTGTGCGCCATGCCCATCGAATCAAGCCCGGTGCCGGGGCCCACCAGCTCCGCCACCGGTTTTTCCAGCAGCACCGCAGCCAGTGCCGTGGCCGCCGTTGTATTGCCAATGCCCATTTCGCCGCCAATGAACAGTTCGGCCGGGGTGTGCAGCACCGCTTCTCGTCCTGCCGCCAGCGCCTGCTGCAACTGTACTGCCGTCATCGCAGGCTCATGCAGCAGATTGCCGCTCTGCGCTGCAATCACGCGGGGCTCAACCGCCGGCAAAGGCTCAAGCTCCACCACGGTACCCAGATTCCAGACTCGCAGCTCGGCCCCCAGTACCCGGGCCGCCACACTGATGGCAGCTCCGCCACGGGAGAAGTTGCGAATCATCTCAGCGGTGACCGCCTGTGGATAAGCGGACACGCCTTCGACTGCAACACCATGGTCGGCCGCAAATACGGCGATGCTGACCCGTTGCAGTTGCGGACAGGCTTTGCCCTGCATCCCGGCCAATCGAATCGCCAGCTGTTCCAGCTGGCCCAGCGAGCCGGCCGGTTTGGTCAGCTGTTGCTGGCGTGCCTGTGCCGCCGCAACAGCCTGGGTGTCAATCGGCTTGATCGCATGGGTTATCCAGCTCATGCAGACACCTCCAGTCCCGGTCCCTTCAGTCGCATCGGTATCCCCGCCACCATCAACACGACCTGATCAGCCAGCGCGGCCACGGACTGATTCAGCCAGCCGGCTTCGTCAGTGAAACGACGGTTCAACTCCCCCATGGGGACAATACCCATGCCGGTTTCATTACTGACCAGAATGATGTCGCCACGGGCATTGCGCAGGGCCGCACAGAGCGCTTCCCGTTCGGCGTGCATTTCAGCCTTGGCCAGCAACTGGTTGGTAACCCAAAGGGTCAGACAGTCGATCAACAGACAGCGGTGAGGCGCCTGGTGTGACAGAATCGCGTCCGTCAGCTGCAACGGCTCCTCAATGGTTGTCCAGTGATGGGGACGATCATCGCGGTGGCGGTTGATGCGTTCTTGCATCTCGCGGTCTTGCGCCTGTGCAGTGGCAATATAAATCACATCAAGGCCCGAGGCCTGTGCCAACTGCTCCGCCTGCCGACTTTTGCCCGAACGGGCGCCTCCGAGAATCAATCTGATCATCTGCCTTGCGCGAGATACCCCGGACTTCTAGGCCGGGGAGGGATAGCGCGGCGTCTGTAGGACGCCCCTGTTCCCGCGACTCTCCTCTTAACCTGTTTGCCATCTTACATTATTTTGTCTATTGTGTGAGATATGACTAAACGCGCCTACAAATACCGCTTTTACCCAACGCCTGAGCAGGAGCAAATTCTGTCCCAGACGTTTGGCTGTGTGCGTTTCGTTTACAATTCGATCCTTCGTTGGCGTACCGATACGTTCTATCAGCAACAATTCAAAGTCGGCTATGTTGAAGCCAATGCGCAGTTGTCGTGGATGAAGAAAGACCCCGAGCTGGCGTTTTTGAACGACGCCAGCTCGGTGCCATTGCAGCAGTGTCTGCGCCATCAGCAAGGGGCATTCAAAAATTTTTTTGAAGGTCGCGCCCAGTACCCGAAATTCAAAAGCAAGCGGCACCGTCAGTCGGCGGAGTTCACCCGTTCGGCCTTTAAATACCGGGACGGCAAGCTGTATCTGGCCAAAAGCAAAACCCCATTGGATATTCGATGGAGCCGCGAACTTCCCGGCGAATCCAGTACCGTGACTGTTTCCAAGGACTCGGCTGGTCGCTACTTTGTGAGCTGCTTGTGCGAGTTTGAACCCAGTAAGTTGCCGGTCACACCTAACATGACCGGCATTGATCTGGGCTTGAAAGACCTGTTTATCACCGACAAGGGTGAACGGGTCGGCAATCCCCGCCATACCGCGAAATACGCCGCCAGACTGGCCAAGGCGCAGCGCCGATTGAGCAAGAAAAAGCTCGGCTCGTCCAACCGCGCCAAGGCCCGGCAGAAGGTGGCGAAACTTCACGCCAAAATCTCAGATTGCCGACTGGACAACTTACATAAGTTGTCCCGCAGATTGATTAACGAGAACCAAGTGATCTGTGTCGAATCCCTGAAAGTGAAAAACATGATCCGCAACCCCTCGATGAGTAAAGCGATTGCCGATGCTGGTTGGGGTGAATTCGTGCGCCAGTTGACGTACAAAGCCGATTGGGCCGGGCGCTTGCTGGTCGCCATTGACCAGTGGTTCCCAAGCTCGAAACGGTGTTCGGGCTGCGGACATACCTTGTCGTCACTGCCGTTGTCGATCAGGCAATGGGATTGTCCTGAGTGCGGCATGTGCCATGACCGAGACATCAACGCAGCGACCAACATTAAAGCCGCCGGGCTGGCGGTGTTAGCCCTTGGAGAGAATGTAAGTGGCATAGGTCAAGCACCTGTGTCCAGTTCTCGGTGAATTGGGAATCCCCTTCCTTCAGGGAGGGGAGCAGTCAACTGCCTTGTATCTGCCTGTGTTGCCGATAAAAAAGAGATTGTACCTGCCGCAGTGGGCGTCAGAGAAACTCGGCCTCAATATCACAGCTGCTGCTGCGCCCCAGCGCCGAGCGGTTCTGCTGCAGCCAGTGGTCCATCTGCGCCTGACCACGCTGCATCAGTTCAAGCAGAAAATCAGGCCGCACATCCAGCTTGCTGCTTCGGTGCAGCTGACTCAAGCCCTCATCCGGACCCAGCACGTGCAGCCTCATCTGCCGTATCCGGCGCTCAGGCCGCCCCAGCCGCCAGGGCGAGCGGCGCGCCCGCTGATGCATGGCCGCCAGCGCCCGCATCTCGCGAATGAAGGTGGTCTGAAACCCCAGTTCAGCCACCCGGTCAGCAATCGCCTGGGCACTGACCGGCGGTGCAGCCGGCTGCTGTGGGTGCAGCAACAGCAGAAGCAGGTCACGTGCCTTGCAGTCAAACAGCAACGGGTACACCACCGGATTGCCGGCGAAACCACCATCCCAGTAGTGCGCTCCCTCGATCTCCACCGCCTGATACAACGCCGGCAGGCAGGCGGACGCCAGCAGGTGTTCTGTACTCAATTCGTGCTCACTAAACAGTTTCAGCTTGCCGGTTTCGACCTCGGTGGCGGCAATGAACAACTGAAAGGGCGCATCACGCCTTAGCCGATCAAAGTCGACCAGATCACTCAGCAGGTCTCGCAGCGGGTTGATATCAAACGGGTTCAGGTCATAGGGAGAGAGATGACGGGTCACTCCACTCCACCAGGTTGGCCAGTGACGGCTCCATCCCGCCGGGTCAAAGCTGTCGGGCAACATCAATCGGTGCCAGAACTCCGACAACAATGCGCGCGCACCCGCCGCGCCGCCCTGCTGCCAGCCCGCCGTCAGCATCACGGCGTTCATGGCGCCTGCACTGGTACCGCTGATGCCGTCAAGGCGGATGTCATCTTCCTGCAGCAGACGATCCAGCATCCCCCAAGTGAAGGCACCGTGAGCTCCTCCCCCCTGCAACGCCAGACTCAGTTTCACTTCAGACATGCGCAGCCCCTTTTATTGTGCACTGCAACAAGCATCGGTTCAGACTGTTCTGCTGTCAATATGGATCGGCAGGCCTCGCGTACGCGAAATCGGTACTCAGGTAGTAAAGACGCCCTTTCGCAGAGTTGTTAGCGTGAACTGTCCTGTTGCGTGGAGTGCCGCTATGAACCGCTTATCACCCCTGAAAACCCTGCTGTTGAGCGTTATGCTGGTCACGACAGCAGTGGCGAACGACGATGTTGAGCGGGAACAGCAGCGCATCGCCCGCGAGATGATTCAGGTGCTCAACGCCTATGCCGTCTACAAGATGGGGCAGTATGAAGAGGCCTTCAGCCGATACAAGGTGCTGGCCGAAGCCGGCAATCAGCAAGGCATGCTCAATGTGGCCAACATGTACGCCAAAGGGCTTGGAGTTGAACAGAACCCATCGCTGGCGTTCGCTTGGTATCAGCGCTCAGCCGAGGCCGGTGATGCTATCAGTATGCTGGAGCTGGCCCAGGCCTACCGTCACGGTCAGGGCGTCGAGGCAGATGAGACCAGGGCGCTGTACTGGTTTCGACAGGCCGCAAACGCCGGCGAGCCCGATGCCCAGTGGCAGCTTGCCCGCCATCTGATGGCAGAAGGTGACGCCGACGAGGCACGGCTCTGGGCCGAGCGGGCCGCCCATCAGGGACAGGTCGCCGCACAGCAGTTTCTGCGATTACCCTGATACCTGACCGGATGCCGGTTTCACCGGCCCGTAACTGAGGCTGACGAACGCCGTTTCCGCTTCGCCCCGGCGCTGGTTGATCACCAGTGTCAGGGTAAAACTGAAGTTGCACAACAGGTTCAGAAAGCGCGGCAGAATATCCGCCACCTCCCGCCCCTCTTCACTCACCCGCACGAGCGCCCGAATCGCCTTTTTACAGTTGGAGCGCACGATATGCAGCTGAGGCACCGGTGCTGAGCCCCGAGGCAACACAAACCCCTGTGGTGGCACAACCAGCTGTTGGCGATAGTGCTGCAGTCTCGACTTGAGCCAGACGAGGTCAGCCTCCTTCAGGGCCAGCCGGCCGCGAATTGAGCCATTGGCGTGCAACACCAGCGGCTGCAGCTGTTCAAGATCCTGGCGCAGGTCATCCCACTCATTCGGCAGCGCCGCCAGCACCGCCCCAATCTGGGCACAAAGTTCGTCGGTCAGCAGTTCATAATCACACAGCCAGGAGGTTTCATGGATGAAGGGGTAACAGAGTTCATCCAGATCGCGGCTGTTGGCAATGCTCATATGGGTTCTCTCCCCTGCATGCGCAGCAGTGGCACTGCGGCGCTGAAATCAATTTCGGCCTCGACCCGGAACACCTGACGCAGATTTTCCGTCGTCAGTACCGCCTGTGGCGTACCCACGGCAATGACACGACCAGCGTCCATCAATACCAGCCGGTCACACCACGCCGCCGCCAGTGACAAATCATGCAGCGACAGGATCACGGCACGTTCTCGACTGGTGTAGTTGCGGAGCAGTTTCAGCACCTGCTGCTGATAATACAGATCCAGACTGGCCAAAGGCTCGTCGGCCAGAATCACTCGCGGCTCCCCTGCCAGCAGTCGTGCCAGCCAGACCCGTGCCTGCTCGCCGCCGGAGAGCTGATCCACCGGTACGTTCAGCCATTCGTCTACGCCGGTACTGCGTGCCGCCTGATCAATAATCTGCGCTGACTCATCCCCCCAGGGCAGACGCCCCAACGCGATCACATCACGCACACTCAAGGTCCAGGCCGCCATGGATCGCTGTGGCAGAAACGCGATTTTGCGCGCCCGTTCCAGCGGTTCAAACGTGCTCAGGTTATTGCCTTCGAAACTGATCACGCCGGAACAGGGCTGGATGCCGGCCAGTGACTCCAGCAGAGAGGATTTGCCGGCACCATTGGGGCCAATAATGCCCAGCAGCTCGCCCGGTTGTAGATCCAGACTGACCGATACCAGACGCTGTGCCAGCGACAGAGCTTCTACCCGAATCAGATCCATCGTCGGCGCTCCTTCCATACCAGCCAGATGAACAGGGGGGCGCCGATCAGAGAGGTCAGCACCCCCAGTTTCAGCTCCTGCCCCGGCGGCAGCAGACGCACCACGATATCCGCCAGACACACCAGCACCGCACCCAGCAGGGCCGAGGGCAACAGCACTCTGTCGGGCCGGTGTTGCACCCAGGGCCGCACCAGATGCGGCACAATCAAGCCGACAAAACCGATGGCTCCCGCCACGGCTACCGAGGTGCCCACCAACAACGCAGCGCCCAGCACAATCAGGCGGCTTCCGCGCCGGGGGGACAACCCCATGCTCTGTGCCACCTGTTCGCCCAGACTGAGTCCCAGCAGCAGACGCCGCTGACTGCAGATCAGACCGCCACCGACCAGCAATGCGGGCAGCAGCAACCAGAGATGATCCAGCCCGCGCTCGGACACCGAGCCCAGCAGCCAGAACACCAGCTCCTGCATGGCGAAAGGGTTGGGGGCAAAATTGAGCACCGCTGCCAGCAGCGCGCCGGTCAGCGTCGAGATGGCCAGCCCCGCCATGATCACCATCGCCTGCCCGGCGGGGCCTGCCAGCAGCAGCATGATCAGCAGCGCCAATCCTGCGCCCACCAGCCCCGCCAGTGCCGGTGCCGCCACACCCAGTGCCGGAAACAGACCAAAATAGAACACGCAGGCTGCACCCAGTGCCGCCCCCTGACTGGCGCCGGTCAGCCCCGGATCTGCCAGCGGGTTGCGCAGCAGCCCCTGCAACGCAGCGCCACTGAGCCCCAGCGAAGCACCGACCAACAGTGCCAACAGGGTGCGTGGCAGGCGAATTTCACCGCTGACAATGGCATCAATGCTCTGCACCCCTCGTGCCCAGTCGAGCAGGCCCGTCAAAGGTGCTATATCGGTGCTGCCGGTGGCCAGTGACAGCAGCGCCGTCAGCAGCACCAGCAACGCCAGTATCCCGTTCATTGCACTCGCTTCCGTTTCAATTGTTCGATCAGCTCCCAGGTCCAGGGGCCGGGACATTGCCAGCGCCAGTAGTCGGTGCTCAACCACCCTCCCTGTGTGACAACCTGCTGCAGGGCCGGATGCTCGGCAAACCAGCTCGCCAGCGATGGACTCGCCGGAGCCGACCAGAGGATCGCATCAGGCGGGTCGGCTACCAACTGCTCTAGATCAAGGCGGACATAACCGGCATCACGCAGATAGTTGTGCCAACCCGCCTGACGCAGAATCTGGTCTTCAAAGGTACCTGCACCCGTACCGATGCCGTTGGCGCCCAGCAGCAACAGCCGAGGCGCATCACCCGCTGGCTGCGCAGGCGCTGGAGCCGGTCGTGCCCGCGAGGGCGGCTGGCCTATAAGCTCAAGAAACTGACGCTCATAGACCTCGATTTCAGCAAGGCTGGTCGGCAGGGACAGGTCCACCACCGGAAGGGACAGCGCCTCAAGACGGCGACGCAACAGCAATGCGTTGTACTCACCCACCAAAATCAGGTCCGGCTGCAATTGATAAATCTGCTCCAGCGAGCCATCGTGCAGCGGCCAGTCAGGCATATCAAAAGGCAGCTGATAGCGCCGATGAGTTGGCGACAAGGCGGCAACCTGCTCAGGTTTTGCATGCAACGCCAACAGCCAGTCCATGCACAGATCCAGCGACAGGATGCGCTGGGGGGCTGACTGGGCACTGGCGCTGGCAAGCAGCAGCCCCAGCAACAGAGACCGCCCGAAGCCCCGCAAGCAGCGGAGCATCAGGCCAGACATGCCGTTTCCAGAATCAGAGTGCAGGTGTCCATGTCAGTGACAACAATGCTGTGCGTCCTGTTTCACGATAGGGGTGATAGGTTGAGGGCCAGCCCACACCGTACAGCGCGGTGGCGTACTCTTTATCGAACAGGTTATCAACTTTCAGCTTGAGCGCCAGCTCAGGGTTCAGCTGCCAGCGGCTGCGCAGATTCACCAGTCCATAGCCGGCGATTTCACGCGTATTGGCGGCATCATCCCAGCGGCTGTCGGCCAGCTGCCAGCTGCCGCCCACAGACAGGTCTCCGAACGTGCGATCCAGATCCAGACTCAGACTGCGCTTGGCACGCCGCGCCAGGGTCTTATCGGTATCCCGATCAACTGGGTCAACCAGCTCCAGCGCCAATGCGGTCTGCCAGCCGAACAGTTCGTGCTGCAGGCGTGCCTCGAAACCATTGATACGTGCCGTGCCAATATTTTGCGGAGTGAAGGTCGAATCCAGCGTAATCGCATTATCGATATCGGTACGATAGATAGACGCCTGCAGCTCGGTGCTCTGCCCCAGTCGGCTGCGCCACTGCAGCTCATAACTCTTTGAGGTTTCGGGCTGCAGGGCAGGATTGTCATAGCCCGGGTAGTACAGATCCACGAACGTGGGTGCCCTGAAGCCTTCGCTGTAGGAGACGATCAAATCGTTGTCTTGATTGAGTCGCCAGGTCAGTGCCGCACTCAGCGTATTTTCACTGCCGTACAGTTCGTTATCGTCATGCCGTAGGCCAACTTCGGTACTGAAGCGTACATGATCATAGCGGTGCTGAACGAACGCCGCCCGATTCCAGCGGCTGGTTTCAGCGAAGCTGTCATTGCCGTTTAGACGCTCCTTATGTCCATCGAAACCAACCAATAACTGCTGTGCCGGGGTCAGCTGCAGGGTGTTGAGCCAGGCCAGGCTGTCACGATAGGTATTGAAGGCATCACTGCCGGCGTGATCGTCAAATCGCGTCCAGCTGCGGTTTTCTGCATGGCCCAATTCCAGACGGCTGTGCCACAGCTCACTGACCTGCAGATTGGCATAAACGGACGCGGTGCTCAGCTGGAAATCATTATAGGGATAGTCACCGCCCCAGCTCAGATCGAATTCGCTTTCGCCCCGCTGATCCAGCAGACTGACGCCGGCGTCAAACCGGTCGCTGAAACGGTGGTTGAGGTTGAAGCTGGCAGCCGTATTGCGATAGGCATCACGGTCACTGTCCGGGCCGGTGGCTTCATAAGTGCGGTTAATGCCATTGGTCTCGTCATTGCTGAGGCTCAGGTTGAAACGCGTATCAGCATTGCCACCTGACAGCCCGAGGCTGCGCTCCCAAGTTTGCTCTGTACCGTAGCCCAGATGTACACGGGCACGCAGGCCATCTCCTTCCCCACGACGGGTGAAGATCTGAACCACACCGCCAATGGCATCTGCCCCGTAAATGGCGGAACGGGCCCCTCGCAACACTTCGATGCGCTCGATCTGATCAACCGACAGTGCTTCCAGCGCGGCACTGCCGCTGTCGGCGCCGTTGATACGCACACCATCAATCAGTACCAGGCTCTGGGATGATTTTGTGCCACGGATGTACAGGCTGGTCATACTGCCGCGACCGCCGGATTGGGTCATCTGTACGCCGGGTACCCGATCAAGCAGCTCAACAACGGTTGAAGGCTGCAGGCGTTCAATGTCCGCACGAGTGAACACTTGGGTAGCGGCAGTTGTGTCCTGCTGCAGCTGTGGCTGGCGGGAAGAGGTCACCACGATGGTGGAGAGTTTCAGCTGCTCATCAAGCGAGGTTTCAGCAGCAAAGGCAATACTGGGCGCGAGCGTAATGGCCAGCGCCAACGTGGAACGTTTCGGCATGGGAAAGACCTTTCTCATGTGTGCCACCCGCACACTGATGGATGAATGATCACTTCTGGCCGGTCTCCGGGCTCAGGCGTCAGACTGTGCAGTCAGGAGGGATGACACCTTCCCATATCGGATCGATACAGTGGCCTGTCGTCATCGCCTCACGCCTCTACCGTTGCGGGGGCAGCGTCGGCATTGCATCGACTTTCATAAAACGATGCGCACCAACTTCCCGTTTAAGTCCTGAACAGCTGTTCAGTACACCGGAAGCAAGCCGCGGATAATAGGCACTCAGGAGGAAGAGGTCAAACGGAGGCTGTTCAAGTGAAGTTGAACGAAAACGAACAAAAAAAATGCCGCTTCCCCCGGGGAGATGGAGGAAGCGGCGCCAATCACCTTCGGCACACATCTGCAGTGCCTACAGTGAGCTAGACCTGTCAATGAACGAGATAAATCTTAAATATAATCATTCTTATTTGCAATAAGAAATTAAGCCAATAGTGAAAAAACCGCCAACCCCGGGGAAACAGAGTTGGCGGCTGAAGGCTCAGGGAGTTAAAACTCGTAGCGAATACCGGCAAAGAACTGACGCTGACGCCCCGCCACCTTGCCATCCACCCGGCTGACCAGATATTCGCGATCGGTCAGGTTGTACACACTGCCGAACAGGGTGATATCGCTGCCGGGCTTTCTGTAGTTGATGGAAGCGTTCCAGAGGCTGTAGCCGTCAATCATGCCCTCTTGACCATTGGCACTTTCGACACGCGTGTTCTCGCCATCCACAAACTGTCGGCTGATGTAGTCCACACCGATACGGGTATCCAACCCGTAGGGGTTTTCGTAACCCAGGCTGAGTGAGGCCATGTGACGGGGGGCATACGGCATGCGGTTACCCGCTGCAATATTCTCCGACGGTACGGCCTTGCTGAACTCGGCCTTGAACAGGTTGGTATAGGAACCCGTTAAATAGACGTTGTGAGCACTGTCATAGAAGGTGCCGAAATCGATTCGGCCCGCCAACTCGATACCTGCCTGCTCCGACTCACCGGCATTGAAGAAACGGCCGCTGTCCTGAATTACGATCTCCTGGAAATCGGTATAGAACAGCGTTCCCGCCAGGGAGACACCATCGAAGTAGTCACTGCGCAAACCCAGTTCCCAGTTGGTGCTTTTTTCGGGGCTGGTTTTGGACAGCACCACACCATCACCCACCTCTCCCAAATCACGATCAGGGCGCGGAGGGGCAATACCGCGGTGTACACCGGCAAAAACGGTTGTGTTGTCGATGCCATTCCAGGCGATACCGAAGCCTGGCAGAACATCGGTTGAACGGTTGGTCTGACGAATGTCCTGCGGGTCGCCTTCCGCCCAGACCACATCGGTCTTGATGCTCAGATCCTCGATTCGAACACCAGGAGTAAAGGACCAGTCACCGAGGTGGAACGTGTTTTGGGCGAAGTAGGAGATCGCTTCCACATCGATGCGAATATCTTCACGCAGATAGTCCGTGCCAAAGGACTTGAGCCAGTCCAGATCGCGAGCACGCGGGTCACCATCACGGAACTGACGACGACGAATGTCCTCTTCGTGGTACCGAACGCCGACAACAGCATCACTGTCGAGGCCAAACAGGGTGTGATTGAAGTCCAAACGGGATTCAATACCCCAGTATTCATAGTCACGGGGACGGTGACGTCCGCCACAGGCGTCTGCGTTGGCAGCGGTCGCCGCCGTGCCACAGCGATCCAACTCTGAATAGGCAACGCCGTCAATAATGTAGCTGCCATCGCCCGGTTCATTGACCTGCCGGAAAGACGAGCGATAGGAATCCGCATAATAGGCTTGAGTATTGAGCGTGGCACTGTCGTTGATATCAAAGATATGTTTCAGCTGCACACTGTCGCGCTGATGCTCGAAACGGTCATGGTCGGAGGTAGGCGCCTGGAATTTGTCCTGAGCGTACTCCAGCTGCCCCAGGCCGGTTTCGGTAATGGCCGAATCTTCTTCAAAGCGACTAACCTTGGCAATCAGCGTTTGCCGATCCGTCAGGTTGAGCTGCCCCTTGATCGAAAATTCGGTGACATCAAAGTCATGCCCTCGACGAACGCCATCACCCTGCTTCTGCAGTGCATCAATCATGATACCGCCGGTGTCATTTCCGTAGCCCAGGCGCGTATGAGCACCTCGGAACCCCTGATTACCGGCGTCCATAGTGACAGCACCTTCAAAGCCATCGGTCGGCACCGGGCGTGTCACGAAGTTGATCATGCCACCCACGGTTTGTGGCCCGTGCAGTATCTGCCCCGAGCCTTTTACCACCTCGATGCGCTCAACTCTGTCCAGCGGGGTCGAGTAGTGTGCTGATGGGTCGCCATAAGGGCCCAGAAACAGCGGCATGCCATCTTCCATCAACAGGGTGCGGGAAGTACGGCGAGGGTTGAGGCCACGCACCCCGATGTTGAGCGCCAGGCCATAGCTGTCTTCATCAACCGCATTGATACCGGGGACGGTTTTCAGTGCTTCCTTCACGGTAAACGGCCGACGACGTTCAAGGTCACGCTCGTCCACAATATCAAATGAACCGGGAACCGCTTCCAGTCGGTCGGGCAAAATGCCGGTAACCGTCAGAGTGTTTATGCTGTCCACCTGCTCCGCCTGCAAGGCGAATGGGACCAGCATCAGTGAAGAGGCGATGGCACTGCTGAGCAGCTTCTTGCGAAAAAACATGATTCACTCCTGTTGCCGAGAGGACAGCCTGTGCCAGCGTAGTGCTGGCAAAATTGTTGCCACAGTATGTGTTGGGCAACAAAACGCTGTCGTCGGCAACAGGTAGCGGTACTGGCGTACTTTGGTACTACGCCCGCAACAGAGCGGAAAAATCCCGCATCTGACGGGAAAAATTCCCGGTTAATATTAGCCGAAACGGTACCCGGACAGGCTTGTCTCCAGTACCCGATCTACAAACACGTGCCGCCCCTGATCATCACCGGCAGCACCCGCCGCCAGCATCAGTGGCAGCAAGTGCTCCTCTTGCCGCTCCGGATGGCATTCACGCGCCCTCGGAGCCTGATCCCAGCGCGCCAGCGCCTGCCAGCGCACAGCAGGGTCGGCCTCGACCATCTGCGCCAGCCAGACATCAAACTCATCCGAGATCGGGCCAAAACGCGGGTCACGATAGCCGCGCATGTTGTGGAAGCTCATGCCGCTGCCCACGATCAATACGCCCTCATCCCGCAGCGATTGCAGCGCTCGTCCGGCTTGCAGGTGAGCCTCGGCATCCAGATCCCGACGCAGTGACAGCTGCACCACCGGAATGTTCGCCTCGGGGAACATCAGCTTGAGCGGAATGAACATGCCATGATCAAAGCCCCGATCGGCATCGGTTGCAGCCGGCAGCCCGGCCTGCTGCAACAGCTCAACCACACGCTGTGCCAATGCCGGCTGGCCGGGGGCCGGGTAGGTCAGCTCGTAGGTGTGCGGCGGAAAGTTGTAGTAGTCATAGATCAGATCCGGCTGTGCACCCGAGGTGGTGCTGAACGCGGGCTCAAGCCAGTGGGCCGATACCAGCAGGATCGCCTTGGGCTGCTCCGGCAGTGTATCGCGAATGCCGCGCAGAAACGTTTCCATCCGATCCCAGGCATCGGGCGGATTCCAGTCCATGAAAAAACAGGGGCCTGCCCCGTGCGGCACAAAAAAGGTGGGCTGAGTGGATGACATGGGGATCACTCCTGTTACAGATTCAAACGATATATTCACAAACCAGTGTGGCAGGGCTGTTCTGCAGCGTCAGGCTGATCAAAATACGGTCATGTTCAAACGCTTCGGCCGCCCGGCGATGGCGGTCAAAAGCGGCTTCGATGCCGGATACTCGGCAGTACTCAAAGCAGACTGGTGTCTTTGCGCTGTCATGCTCGCTGGCCGGCAATTCGATGTACAGGGTTCGCAGATCGGGAGCGGCGTCGGCGGCCTGTTGCAGCCAGTGGGCCAGCGCTTCCGGCCGATCGATACGCGTAAGCGCAAAGTGATGGTCCAGCAGTGAAAACTGCAGCACGTCGCCTTGCTGAACCAGTATGCCGCCCAGCATTTCAAGCTGGTCTGCCAGGTTATGCTCGTTCAAGGGTTCAGACATTGAGCCAAACATTCAGCGCTCCTCTGTTATGCGAGACGAAAGTATAACAGCGCCAACAGGATGCTCGTTTTTCATTTCACGGCTGAGGCCAATTGCCCGAGCTCAGCCTCTGCTCGGTACTGACCTCTGCGTTGTATAGATACAGCCAGGCACGGCCATGGGGCGTGTCCACCTGAACCCGGTCATACAGCCCGGTATGCGGCGCACGGGCACAGTAGTCCTCCAACTCATCCAGTGCGGCAAAGATCGCCGCACTTACCCGGTAAACCTCAACCTGCGTTTGACCCGGCTCCCGTTTCACCGCAGGCCAGGGGCCAAGGTCGTAGAGCGCGAACCCATCCAGTCGTGTTGAGCCAAGATACTCGGCACCGTTGAGAAAATGGTGGTTGCTTTGCCCCTGTTTGAGGGTGCCATATACAGCTACCCGAATCTGCTCCATTCCCGGCCCTCTGCGTATGATGCAGTCAACTATTCTTCAATATCCCAAGGATACCGAGCAAAGAGATCCCATGCGCACGTTTTTTCTCGGTCTGATACTGCTGACGCTGACCGCCTGCACCAGCCTGCCCGATCGGGTGGAGCCGGTAAGCAACTTCGAGTTGAACCGTTATCTGGGCACCTGGTACGAGATCGCCCGGCTGGATCATTCGTTCGAGCGCGGCCTGAGCCAGGTGCAGGCCGAGTACAGTCTGAGAGACGATGGCGGGGTGAAAGTGATCAACCGGGGTTTCGACGCCGCCCGAGGTGAGTGGCGCGAGGCCGAGGGCAAGGCGTATTTCGTTGAGGACAGTAACACCGGCTACCTGAAAGTGTCGTTCTTTGGTCCTTTCTATGGTGCCTATGTGATCATGGAACTGGACCACAAGGGCTATCAGTACTCACTGGTCAGCGGCCCGGACCGGGACTATCTGTGGATACTGTCGCGCACGCCGAAGATGGATGCCGATACGCTGGAGCGGCTGGTTGCCATCGCCCGCAAGGCAGGTTATCCGGTGGATGAGCTGATTTATGTGGAACAAGGTTCTGACCGCTAACCGGCTGCACCAACCTGTAGAACTTCTTGCTTGAAAGCTGGGTAGATTGCTTAGCCTCATGCCATAATGATTAAAATAATCAATTTGATCAGATTAAGGAATGTACATGGAACTCAATGCGACAGAAGCCAAAAGAGAGTTCGGCGATCTGCTGCTTAAAGCACAGAAAGAACCCGTTAACATTGTAAGAAACGGCAAAAGGGTCGCGGCCGTCATCTCAAATGATGAGTTTGAGCAGTACGAAGCCTACAAGCTTATGAAATTAAAGCAGGAAATTGATGCCGGCTTGGCCGACGTTGAAAAGGGTCAATTGCATGATGGTGCCGACGTCATGGCGGCGCTGATCAAGAAGGTGAATGAATCATGATCTATGTGCTCACGGAACGAGCAAAGCAGGATCTCGAAAGCATCACCGATTTCAGTCTAAAACATTTTGGCCGTTTGCAGACTCAGGCCTATCTGCTTCAACTCGAGTCCACCCTGAAATCACTGGCCACCATGCCATCGGCAGGCCGGTTACGCTCTGAGCTGGCCCCCAGCATCAGGAGCCAGCCTTGCAGTCGTCACAATATTTACTATCTGGCACAGGACAACGGCATCAAGGTGATCCGCATCCTGCACCAAAGCATGGAGCCAAGCGGAAGGCTTTAAGCCGCTGCCGCCCGATCCTCACGCAGCACTCTGGCGGCATCCACCATGTTCTGTAGTGCCGGGATTACCTCACTCCACTGGCGGGTTTTCAGGCCACAGTCCGGGTTCACCCAGAGGCGTTCTGCCGGGATGCGCTGCGCCGCCAGACGCATCAGTTTCACCATCTGTTCTACCGACGGGATGTTGGGGCTGTGGATATCGTACACGCCCGGGCCGATCTCGTTGGGGTAGTGGAACTCATCGAACACATCCAGCAACTCCATATCGGAACGGGAGGTTTCGATGGTGATCACGTCCGCATCCATGTGCGCGATCGCCTCGATGATGTCGTTGAACTCCGAATAGCACATGTGGGTATGGATCTGAGTGCTGTCCGACACGCCGTTGGCGCTGATGCGGAACGACTCCACCGCCCAGTCGAGATACTCGGCCCACTGGCTACGGCGCAGAGGCAGGCCTTCGCGCAACGCCGCTTCATCGATCTGGATGATATCGATACCGGCACGTTCCAGATCCTGCACCTCTTCGCGGATCGCCAGCGCCAGCTGATAACAGCTGTGTGAACGCGGCTGATCATCACGTACGAAGGACCAGTTAAGGATGGTGACCGGGCCGGTGAGCATGCCCTTCATTTTCCTGTCAGTCAGTGACTGGGCATATTTGATCCACTCCACGGTCATCGCTTTCGGGCGACTGATATCACCGAACAGGATCGGCGGCTTGACGCAGCGGGAGCCGTAGGACTGCACCCAGCCAAACTGGCTGAAGGCATAGCCATCGAGCTGCTCGCCGAAATATTCCACCATGTCGTTGCGCTCGGCTTCGCCGTGTACCAGCACGTCCAGCCCCAGCGTTTCCTGCTGTTTGACGGCAAACTCGATCTCCTGCTGCATGCGCGCTGTATAGTCGCCTGCATCCAGCTCACCCTTTTTGAACGCCAGCCGCGCCTTGCGAATCTCCTGTGTTTGCGGGAAGGAACCGATGGTGGTGGTCGGGTACAGCGGCAGATTCAGTTTCTCGCGCTGCAGTGCTGCACGCTGGGGGTAGGCACGCTTGCGCTTGCCCAGGCCCGGGTCGATGGCAGCAACAGCCTGCTGGACTTTCGGGTTATGCACCCGCGGCGAAGTGCGGCGGCTGTTCAACGCGGCCAGGTTTTCCGCCAGTTCAGCGGCAACAGAGGCCCGGCCATTGTTCAATGCACTGTGGATAACCCGGATTTCATCCAGCTTCTGCTGGGCAAAGGCCAGCCAGGAGCGAATCTCGGCATCCAGCTTCTGTTCGCTGTCCAGATCCACCGGTACATGCAGCAACGAGCAGGACGGAGCGATCCAGAGGCGATGCTCCAACCGGGCCGCCACGGGCTCCAGCCAGTCCAGCAACGCACTCAGATCGGTTTTCCATATATTGCGACCATTGACCACACCTAATGACAGCACCTGATCCGTACTCAGCTGCTCGATTACCGGCTCGACTTCATCACGGGCATTGACTGCATCCAGATGCAGACCATCAACCGGCAGGCTGCAGGCCAGCGCCAGATTCTGTTTCAACTGACCGAAATAGGTGGTCAGCAGCAGCTTCACGCCCGTGTCGGCCAGCGCGGCGTAGGCCGTGCGGAACGCCTCCTGCCACTGTGGTGCCAGCTCGGTCACCAGCGTCGGTTCGTCGATCTGCACCCACTCGATCCCCTTCTCGGCCAGCAGCCCGAGCAGTTCGGCATAGACCGGCAACAGCTGCGCCAGCAGACTTAGCGGATTAGTCTCGTCCTTGGACTTGCCCAGCAGCAGGTAGGTGACCGGACCGATCAGCACCGGCTTGGCGTTATGGCCCTGCGCCTGCGCTTCCTCGACCTGCGCCAGCAGGCGACTCGGATTCAGGCTGAAGCGGGTCTCGGTACTGAACTCCGGCACGATGTAGTGGTAGTTGGTATCGAACCACTTGGTCATCTCACCGGCATGCACACAGTTGCAGCCGCTGTCATTGGCGGAGCGGCCACGGGCGACACGAAAATATTGATCCAGCTCGGAGCCTTGCAGCCCCTGCACTCGGGCCGGCAGGTTGCCAAGGGTAAAGCTCAGGTCCAGCACCTGATCGTAGAGGGAAAAATCCCCCACCGGGATCAAATCGAGCCCCGCCTGACGTTTCCAGTTCTGCGCCCGCAGCTCGGCGGCGGTCTGCAGCAGCTCGGATTCGCTTTTCTCGCCTTTCCAAAAGGCTTCCTGGGCAAATTTGAGTTCACGCCGTGCGCCGATGCGCGGAAAACCCAAGTTATGTAAACGGCTTTTTGTCTGTGGCTGAAGGCTTTTGTTTTGTCGCTGAAGGCTCATAACACTCTCCAAAATTCAATTCGAAGACGATGCTAGCCCTTATGAATGATGAAAAATAATGGCATTATCTCATCAACCCATTAATTATGATCATGGATTAACATGCTTGACCGCCACCACCTGATGATACTGCGCGCCGTGGACCAACAAGGTTCGCTGACTGCCGCCGCCGATACCCTGTGCCTCACCCAATCCGCCCTGAGTCATTCAGTACGCAAACTGGAGCAGCAGCTGGGTACCCCCGTGTGGCAGAAGGAAGGTCGTCGCCTGCGCCTGACTCAGGCCGGCCGCTATCTGCTGCGACTGGCGGAGCGGCTGCTGCCTCAGTTCGAGCACGCCGAAGCGGTGATGCAGCAGTTTGCCAGTGGCGAGCGCGGCACTCTGCGCATCGGCATGGAGTGCCATCCCTGCTACCAGTGGCTGTTGAAGATAGTGAACCCTTACTTGCAGCAGTGGCCCGGTGTCGATGTAGATGTGCGGCAGAAATTTCAGTTTGGCGGCATGGGTGCCCTGTACGGCCACGAGATCGACCTGTTGGTTACACCGGACCCGCTGCACCGTAGTGGCCTCGTCTTCGAGCCGGTTTTCGATTACGAACAGGTGCTGGTGGTGGGTCCTGAGCACCCACTGTACGGGCAACCTCAGGTTGAACCGAAACAGCTGCTCAACGACACTCTGATCACCTACCCGGTTGAGCCGGAACGGCTGGATATCTTCAACAGCTTTCTGACCCCGGCAGGTTGTGCACCGCGCCGCCACAAGCAGATCGAGACCACCGACATCATGCTGCAGATGGTAGCTGCCGGGCGTGGTGTCGCAGCACTGCCGCGCTGGCTGGTCAGCGAGTACCAACAAAGGCTGCCGCTGCACCCGCTGCAATTGGGAAAATCAGGCGTCGCCAAACAGATTTTCCTTGGTCTGCGTAAAGAGGATGTGGAGACTGACTACCTGCACGCCTTTGTCGAACTGGCACGCCAGTACAATCAGCCTCCAGCCTGATACTGCAAACAACTGGCCGGTGCTCAGTCACCCAGCAGATGTACCAACCCCCGTCCCAGGGTTGCGCGCCAGTGGAAGTAGTCATGGCCAGCACTGAACTCTTCCAGTTTCACCGGATAGCCTTTTATCTGCAGGATCTGCTCCAGCTGGCGATTGGCATTGAGAATACCGCTTTCGCCAAAGTCGGTCTCGAAACGGCCGGCACTGAGGTAGAAACGGATGGGCAAGCGTTTGGACTTGGCCAGTTGAGCATTCAGCCATTCCGGACGTTCCGCATCCGCCGGGCTCCACCAGAACGACCCTGACTGGCTCAGCACCAGGCCAAAGTGTTGTGGATAACGATAGGCCGTGCAGGCAGATGCCAAACCACCGAAACTGGCACCGGCCAAGAGGGTTTTATCCCCAGAGAAACGCAAACCGGTTTTATCCACAACAAAGGGCAGCAGCTCCTCTGCCATGAAGTCGGCAAAGTCTGCGTTGCAGGGCAGCTCCGTACGCCGTGCTGCACGACTGGGGTTGCTGACAAAAACCGCTGCGGTGGGCGGTATCTGACCTGACTCGATCAAATTCGCCATAATACGGGGCGTGGGGATACGGGACTGGTATTCAGCACCATCGAAGAAAATGGCCAGCGGCACCTGATCACCCGACCCCGCTTCAACGCCTTCGGGCAGCCAGATATCCACATCACGGGTATTGCCCAAACGCTCACTGCTCAAGCGGTAGTGCCGGGCATTTGGCAGCGGTCGATCCCCCTTGAGCAGCTGGTCGGAAGGTGCCTGATCCAGCTCCAGAATGGAGTTGAGGTTATAGCGATCATTCAGACCATCCGGCGACCACTGGTTCGGATTCAGCGGATCTCTTTGTGCCGTCGCCATAATGGCGACCCGTTGCTCACGTTCCGTCCCCGCCACCTGCGGCACATCCGGCGCCAGCTTGTAGCTCATACGGGTATCACTGGGCAGGCGATAGCTGCGAAACCAGATATCCGAATTCCCCAGGCGAAACAGAGGATCATGTTCATAACCCGGCGCACCCAGCATCAACACCCGCTCACGGGCACCGCGCCACAGGAAGGTGACCAGACGTTCATCCGCAGCCAATTCTGCCTCAGGCACATCCTGCGGCCATTCGATCAGGGGAGTGCCTGAGGCCGTCAATCCAGACCAGACCTCATCGACACTCTGCCCTGCTTTCAATGCAGCCAATGCCCGGCGTACCTGAGGGCTGTCCATCTCGGGAGCATTCACCTCACCCGGTGCCAACAAAGGTGCCTTTTCCAGCGCCAGCGACAGTTGCACGGGTGTATCACCGGCACTCAATACCAGCTGATAGGCTTGCCCCTGAGGCGCACGAAAGGCCACCCGTGCATCCACATCACCGGCGCGGGTCAGATGGCGCACCGGCGCGCCTTCGGCATCGACCAGCAGTGCCTTGACCGGGCCGTTGCCACTGAGTTGCCCACGCAGGTAATCCCCCTGTGCCAACTCCAGGTCCACCACCCGTGTTTCGCCGGCCGGCAGGGACAGCGTTTGCTGCAGCGGCAGCGCCCATGCAACCGTTGTCACCAGCGCGGTGCTTGCCATGGCCAGCGCCAGTTTATTCATCCTTTTCAACATAGGTTCACTCATAAAAAAGGGCGGTGCCCAGGTAACAGGAACACCGCCCCGGGGAGAGACAATTAATCAGAAATCGTAGCTCAGGCCCACGTAGACACTGCGACCGACCACATTGCTGTAGTAGTAGTCATCATCGTCGTCATTCAGATCCACGTCGGTGAGGTTGTTGATCCCGCCACGCAGGGTCAGATCCGGTGTGACACGGGAGTTGGCCGCCAGGCTCACCAGGGTGTAGGCCGACTGGGCCTCGTTATCCCAGTTTTTCTGCTCACCAAAGTAATCCACACCCAGACGCAAGCCGGTATCGGCGGTGGCCTGCCAGTTCAAGCCGGCGTTCAATTTGTGGCGCGGGCGGAAGGCCAGCTCGGCATCGCCGTTCTCTTCGGTATCCATGTAGGTGTAGGCCGCATCCAGGCTCAGAACACGGTTCAGATCAACCTGACCCTCCACTTCCAGGCCGGTGACCTGAACCTCATTCAGGTTGACCCAGGCACGGGATTGGGTCGCGGCATCGTAGGTGGCGGTGATCATGTCTTCCACATCATTGCGGAACACCACTGCACTCATGCGCCAGTTGGTGGCACGGGTTTCAATACCCAGCTCATAGTTGACGCTGGTTTCCGGCGTCAGGTCCGGGTTACCCGGGATAAAGCAGGAACCGCCACAGCTGACGATCTGGTATTCCTCGATAATCTGGTGTGGCCGCGGTGCCTTGTACGCCTTGCTGACACCACCCTTGATGGAGACGGCGTTGTTCAACTCATACACCAGGTAACCACGCGGGGTGAACTCACCGTCGAAGTCATCATGGTCCTCATAGCGGCCACCCAGGGTCAGGCGCAACTTGTCGGTCAGCTGCATTTCATCCTGCATAAACAGGGCCTGCTGGCTGGCGTCGCTGCTGCCGGATTGGGTAAAGGCGACCTTGTCGCTGACTTCCTGATTGCGGTATTCGTAGCCCATGCTCAGGCCGTGAATACCCAAGTTCATACTGGCACTACCGGACAGCGTCAGGTTGGTCTCTTCCAGGTTGCGCTGCTTGGGGTCCGGATAGCGGCTGTTGTAATCGTCGATTTCGCCATCTTCATAGTTGACGCTGAGCAGGGTACGGCCCCAGTCCCAGTTACCCTCGTGGCTCAGAGCGTAGGTAGTGCGCTCGATTTCCTGCTCGCGGTATGAGCCACTGGCGTAATTGTCATAAGGGCGCTCATCATGGTTGATCATCAGATCCGCATTCACCGTCTGACGTTCATCCAGATCCCAGCTCAGCGAGCCGGACAGGTTACGCGCTTCCTTCTCTTCACGCTCCGGCACCGTATCAACATCGTTAATATACCAGGCGTCACGGTTGTAGAACTCACCACTGAGACGCAGGTAAAGATTGTCTGTCAGGGAGCCGGCGGTGGACAGGTTGGTACGGAACTGGTCACCCTCTTCACCCTCGGTGATGTGTTCGTAGACCACGTCCACATTGGTGGCCCAGTCCTGCGCACCCTTCTTGGTGATGATATTGATGACACCACCCATGGCGTCGGCACCATAAAGCGACGACATGGGACCACGCACAATTTCGATCCGCTCAATACTGGCACGTGGAACCGCGCTGAAGTCGAAATCACCGCCACGCCAGAGGGCATTGCCGGAGGAAATGCGGCGGCCATCCACCAGAATCAGGGTATAGCCGGCATCCAGGCCACGCATGCGCACTTCATCACGGCCCGCACTATCGGTGGTGTTGATCACACCGGCGCTACGGCTGACCAGATCAGCCACGCTTTCGGTCGGATTGTCGCGCAGCGCATCGGCATTGATCACGGTGGTAAAGGCCGGCGCGGTCATCTGAGTATGTTCGGTACCCGAGGCACTGATGACGACCGTGTCCATTTCCTGAGTGGCAGCAAATGCAGATTGGTGCGCTAGCATCAACCCGGCTGAAAGCGTAGAAAGGGCAAACGCCCGAAGCGGCTTTGAAGGATACATTTTGTCTTATACCTGTAAGAATGTGTGTGAGCCCCTTGTTGGCCATGCGGCGGAGGGCTTCTTGAGTACAGTGAGAGCGTGTGGCGCCCTGGAAGGGGTCAGAGCACCAAACACTTAAGCTTAATGCTAATTGTTATCATTTAGGTAATCAATAGATTGTATTGAATGCGCGCTGCCCAGCGCGGAATACTCTGTACTAACGCCCAGCCTAGCCCCGGCGATTCATTTCCCACACAATGACGTATCCTAGAAAGATTCTTTTCCGCTTGAGATCCAATCATGTCTTACCAGGCATTGAGTGATTTTATCCACAGCCACCCCCGCCTGCTGGTGTTGACCGGTGCCGGTATCAGCACCGACTCTGGCATCCCCGACTACCGCGATAGCAACGGTGACTGGAAGCGCAAGCAGCCGGTACAGCACCCGGAGTTCATGCGCTGCGAGCACACCCGTAAGCGTTACTGGGGTCGCAGCCTGGTAGGCTGGCCGGTGATGCGTGATGCCCGGCCCAACGCGGCACATGATGCCTTGGCACAACTGGAACGGCTGGGCCATATCAACCTGCTGGTAACGCAGAACGTGGACGGCCTGCATCAGCGGGCCGGCAGCGAGAGGGTTATCGACCTGCACGGCCGTTCCGATCGGGTGATCTGCATGAGCTGTGATTTCAGCTGCAGCCGTGACGAGGTGCACCTTCAAAGCTCCGACCTGAACCCAGCCTTCACCCACTTCAGCGCCGAGACCGCCCCAGACGGCGATGCGGACCTGGAGGTGGATTTCAGTGACTTCCGCATTCCCGACTGCCCTCACTGTGGCGGAATTTTGAAGCCGGATGTGGTGTTCTTCGGCGATAATGTACCCAAACAGCGGGTAGTGGATGCACTGGACGCCTTGCAGCAAGCCGACGGTCTGCTGGTGATCGGCTCGTCGCTGATGGTCTATTCCGGCTTTCGCTTTTGCCGCCGTGCCCATGAGTGGGACAAGCCGATTGCGGCACTGACCCTGGGCAAAACCCGCGCGGATGAGCTGCTCAGTCTGAAAATCAACCAGCCCATCAGGCCGGTTCTGAGTGCTGCATTGGAACAACTGAGTATCAAATGACATACACAACAGGTGATATAGTAGCCACTCTCCCTATATAATCGGCCCTATTAACACTGTTGACGGAGCCGCAGCTGATGAATTCAGCTATTTGTTCGGCCAGATCTGATCAATCAGCAGCCCTCATGCGATACCTGTGGCTGTGTCTGCTTTGCCTGTTGGCGCTTGGCCTGACGCGAGCACAGGCAGAAACTGTGCCACTGAACCAGCACTGGGAATACCGCTGGGGCGACTCACCGTTCAAGGATGACACACCCGTTTGGACCATTGAGGCCGATGAGGCCCAATGGCACCCCATCAGCTTTCCATCCAACCCACCAGGGCGGGATGGGCGCGAAAACATCTGGTATCGCACCCAAATCCCTGAAGATGACTGGCGCGACCCGGTACTGTACATCTTCAGTGTTGATCTGATTTTCGAGGTGTACCTTGAGGGTGAGCGCATCTACCACTACGGCGAATTTGATGCCCAGGGCAAGGGCCGTTTCGAGGGTTGGCCCTGGCACATGATCCCGCTGCCCGAAGATGCCGCAGGTAAGCCGATCCATTTTCGAGTCTACTCCAATTACATGGACATCGGTCTTTGGGGTGAGGTCAAGATCATGGACCGGCTTGAGCTTTATCAGCAAATTCTGAAGGAATCGATCGATAGCCTGATCATCACCCTGTTCAACCTGTTAATTGCCGCTTTGGCACTGCTGTTTGCACTTTTCAAATCCGGCCGTCTGACCCTGCTTGCTCTGGGGTTGTTCTCGTTGGCCAGTGCAGGTCTTGCCCTGAGTACAAGCCAGGCTAAACAGTTGCTGTTCAATCATGCTCTTATATGGGAATACATTGGAGCCGGCAGCTACTATTTGTTGCCCATCGCGCTGGCGCTGATGCTACAGGCATGGTTTGGGCGACTGCGATGGCTTTACCGCTCACTGGTGGGGCTGTTTCTGTTGTATCTGATCGGCGCTCTGGGGCTCTCGCTCGTGGGTGTGGTGAGCCTCGCCAATACCTACCCTCTGTTCGACTTGCTGTTCGCGGTGCTGGTACCGGTCATGCTGCTTTGCACTGTGTATCAATTGCCGCAAGCCAACAGCGACCAGCGTATCATGCTGCTGGCCACCACCACCCTGACGCTGCTGCTCTTGGTAGATATGGCGGTTGCCCATGGCTGGATCTCCTGGAGCCGGATTCCGGTCGGTTGGGGCTCACTGATGTTTTCACTGGCCATTGTGGCACTATCGTTACGGCACTTCATTCACACCCAGAACGCACTGGCACATCTGAATGCCACACTTGAAAACCGCGTGGTCGAGCGCACCTCAGAGTTGAAAATACTGGCCCGGCGCGAAGCCGATCGTGCGCGTGCTCTGGAGTTCGGCAATCGCAAACGCGCACTGCTGGATAAAATGATAAGCGCTATGGAGCAAAGCGAGACTGCTGAGCACGCCATCAAACGGATGGCGGCGCACCTTCCCGATCTGTGTGAACCGCTGCCCGGCGGACTTTATCGCAGTACTCAGCATCACTGGGAGCTGGAGTTACACTGGTGCCAGGAGACCCTGCCCTCGCGCTATGCGTTAACTGACACGCCCCGGCCCGAAGGGGATGAATGGCACAGCTTCCGCATCGAATATGAAGACCCCCGCAACGGCAGCCAGCTGATCGGCATGCTGGTGGTTAACCTCGACAGTCGCAATATCAATTTTGAGCAGCTGAACCCGTTAACACTGCAAAACCTGTTCCTGCGGGCTGTCGATCGGATCAACCTGACCCTGTCCAAAGTGGTACTGCAACAGGCGTTGAGTCGCTTCTCCTACGAGGATGCGCTGACCGGCCTCAATAACAGGCGCTTCCTTGATGAGATGCTGTCCCGCGAGGTCGCCCTGGCACATCGCAATCATAGTCCCTTGACCGTCATGATCTGTGATATTGACCATTTCAAGCGACTCAACGACACCTACGGGCATGCTGCCGGTGATGAGGTGCTGAAAAGCGTTGCCCGATTGTTGCGGACAAACTTCCGCGAAACCGACATTATCTGTCGCTTTGGTGGCGAGGAGTTCGTTGTGGTAATGCCTGCGGCAACGCTGCAGGACTGCCAGGATCGCGCTGAACAGCTACGCGCCAGCATGGCCAGCCAGACATTCACATACGGTACCGAAATGATCGGCCCCGTGACCCTCTCAGCCGGAATCAGCGCCCTGAACCCCGAAAGTGATACCGCTGATGACCTGCTGCGTCGGGCCGATAATGCGCTGTATCAGGCCAAGGCTGGCGGACGAAACCGTGTCATCAGCGCTGATGCCAAGCTTCAGCCATAACCTGTTGACCCAAACGCCTAAAGCAGTGGCACGGATGCTATCCGTGCCAGCGGCCCGAACAGCTCACTGGCACGGTAACAACTCAGCTCCAGCTCACTCACCCGCAGCGTCAATGACTCGGCTCGGTTGAATGAATTGATCCTGGCCTGCAGCTGCGACCAAGACAACGCTTGTTGGAACAGCCCAACCGTCAGATGCGGCACATAGTCGGCCTGCCGCACTTCCGGGCTGATTGTCTCAAGCTGCTCACGCAGCACTGCCAACACACCCTCGGGATCATTTACCTGCAAATAGGGTGCGCTGGCAAAGCTGTCCAGCCCCCCGATCTGTAATGAAAAGGATGCCTGTGCCAGCATTTCCAGCGCCTCACATTGCAACTGTTGTGCCTGCCGCGTGAAATCATCATCCCTGTGCTGCACCAGCGCATCAAACCCACAGACAAACAAAGTGATATGGGCCTGCCGACGGTAGTCTTGATGCAACCAGGGCGAAAGGTGCTGCTGCGCGGCCTGCAGACGCTCAAGCACAAGCCTGTCACGCACCGGCAGCGTCCAGACACAATACATCTGGCGGCCATAATGCCACTCGGGATAGTCACGCAATTCGCAGGGGATGGTAAAGAGAGGGGAGGAATAAGGCATGGTACAGGATGTTAACGGGTGAGAGCCTGAACTTCAGCCCCAAAACCAAAAACGGGCCACAAGGGCCCGTTTTTTACGCGTATCGAACTCGAGGTTCAGATCGCGACGATGTTCTCAGCCTGAGGACCTTTCTGGCCCTGAGTAACTGTGAACTGAACCTGCTGGCCTTCGGTCAGAGTTTTGAAGCCTGAACCGGAGATGGCGCTGAAATGGGCGAAAACGTCCGGGCCATTCTGCTGTTCGATGAAGCCGAAGCCTTTAGTTTCGTTGAACCATTTAACGGTGCCAGTAGTAGTAGACATAATAGTATTCTCGTTCGAAATATAATTTTTGGGCGTAACCAAATGCTGGTCATGCTCCGATAATGCTTTAGGTAATGCTGGTACTTATGAAAACAGAACGAGGTACATACGATTAGGCAGGACTTCGAAATGGTGCATAAATGCAGGTGTTACTCTCAAGCCATTGCAGTCTACGCTGATTCGGTAGGGAGTCAAAGCATTATTTCAACTATTTTCAGGCATTGCCAAAAGAAGTGAACAAAAAATGGGCCACAAGGGCCCGTTTTTTGCGCTGACTGAACTCAAGGTTCAGATCGCGGCGATGTTCTCTGCCTGAGGACCTTTCTGGCCCTGAGTAACATTGAACTGTACCTGCTGGCCTTCGGTCAGGGTTTTGAAGCCTGAACCGGCAATGGCGCTGAAATGGGCGAAAACGTCCGGTCCACCGCTCTTCTGCTCGATGAAGCCAAAGCCTTTAGTTTCGTTGAACCATTTAACGGTGCCAGTAGTAGTAGACATAATATTAACCCGGCGGTAGTTTAT
>NPIF01000506.1_pt1 | contig 65153 bp, 57 predicted proteins | sample 8637461 | NCBI WGS metagenome assembly NPIF01 (sample SAMN07420641, study PRJNA396082) | bioreactor metagenome | isolation source: sample BR12 brine-fed electro-methanogenic bioreactor BR | place: Japan: Kochi | collected 2016-12-09 | reverse complement strand
TGATCAACTGGGTCTCCCGCCAGCTGCCGCCGAAGGAGCTGCTGGCGCCGTCCCCGGACTGGCTGAACCCCGACTTCGAGTAAGCGGACGGACCCGGTGCCGGGCGGCGGCTGGGACGCCGCCCGGTCCACTGCCCGGATTGATCACGGGAGGCAAGCCTGGCATCCGCGTGACCCGGGAATGGAAGTGCTGCCGGTCCTTTCCGGCCTGACAAGTCCAGTAAATCCTGCCTGCCCGGAATAGACGCCCCTACAACCCCGTGCCGGGAAAAGGTATCCTCCCCGCCCCGGTCGCTGATTGAAGGGAGTCTCCGTTTGGCTATGAAGAACAGCACCATCCGTATCATCGCCCTGGTCGCGGTCACGCTGGCGCTGCTGCTGCTCGTCGGAGTGCAGGGGCTGCGCTGGTTCCTGGAACGCGCCGATGAGCGCAACCTGGAGCGGCTGGCCGCCCTGCAGGTAATCGTGGACCGCGCCGAGCGGGAGCAGGGCGGGGAGGTGGTGGGGAGCCGCCTCGACGACCGGGCCGGGCGGCCGGTGTACGAGTTGACCCTGCGCCTGCCCGACGGGCGGTTGCGGCGGTTGCAGTACGACCTGGACAGCGGCGAGCCGCTCCCGGCTCAGCCCCCGGGAGAATGAGCCTGCGCTGCGGTTCCGTTCAGGGGACGTTCAGGGGTCGGCGGTTAGCCTGACACTGCCTGGAACAGCCAGGCATGTTGAAGCACAGGAGCCGACCATGAAGAAGACCACCGGAACCCTCATCGTCATCGCAGCGCTGGCCGCCGGGGCCCTGGCGCCGTTCAGCGCCAACGCCGGGATCAATGACCGCCAGGAGCGCCAGGATCGGCGCATCGAGCAGGGCGTCAAGAGCGGCGAGCTGACCCGCGGCGAGCGTCGCTACCTGGAGGAGGAGCAGCGGCGCATCAATCGCCTGGAGCGCCGCTTCCGCAGCGACGGTCGCCTGACCAAGCGCGAACGCTCCATCCTCGATGCGGAGCTCGACCGCCTGAGCCGCCAGATCAAGATCATGAAGCACAACCGCCTGGATCGGGACCGTCGGGACGACCGGCGCTACAGCTGGGACTACCGTCCCTATCGCGACTATGACCGCGACCCACGCTGGGATCGCCGCCATGACGACCATCTCTGGTGGTGGTGGCGGCAGTGGGATCATGACCGCCGCTGAATGCCGCCATGGGGCGCGCCCGGCATGCCGGGCGCGCCCCGCCCGGGCTCAGCGCCGGGGAACGGTGTAGACGATGTAGGCCGAATCGCTGCGCACGGCGCTGGGATTGCCCTCGGGGTAGGTGATCGCCACCGTGAAGGGGGCGCTCTGGAGGCCCATGCCGGCGCTGCGGATGCGCACGCAGCCGTCGCTGGCATGGCCCACGCCCCGGGAGTCGCTGTCGGTGATGATGTCGACCCGGTTGGTCAGGGTCAGGGTGGTGATGTAGTTCTGGCGGGTTTCGCTGTTGCGGATCTCCACGTGCAGGTAGGCGCCGTGACCGGACCCGCCGTTGACGGCGTTGGACGAGCGGGCTTCGAGGCAGAAATCGACGCTGCGATCGTCATGATCGCGCAGCATGGGGAACTTCCAGCTGACCTTTTCCTGCTCGCTTCGCAGCCAGTACCAGCGCTGGTGCGGTTCCATGTCGGCATGGAAGGCGCTCGGGAGCTCCCTGCGGACCGTGTAACCACCGTCCCCGGCCCCGGCCGCGAGCGCCAGGGTTCCGCAGAGGATTGCCGCCAGGTACTGTCCGGGATGGTGGCTGCCGCGCACGGTGATTACTCCGTATCGAAGCGCTCGAAGCGCATGGTGAACTGGCCGCGGCCATGGGTGAGGCTGCGCAGATCGGTGGTATAGCCGAGCAGCCGGTCCAGGGCGCAGGTGCAGCGGGCGGTGGCGGTTCCGCCGTGGATGGCGGAGGCCTGGATGGTGGCCTGGCGGGACTGCAGATCACCGAGCACCGAGCCGAAATTCTCCTCCGGCACCACCACTTCCACGGCCATGATGGGCCGCAGCAGGATCCCGCCGGCGTTCGCCATGGCCTTGCGGATGGCCGTGCTCACCGCCTGGTAGAGGGCGGGCGGCGCCGATGGCGCGCCGTAGAGGGTGACCTGCTCCACGCGGATTTGCACGTCCTGCAGGGGGTAGCCGGCCAGTGGCCCGGTCAGGGCCGCATCGCGGGCGGCCGCGGCCACCGCCTCGGCCTGGAGCGGCGAGAGTTGCTGGCCCTCCGGCAGCACGACCGGGTTGCTCTCGGTGACGAGGCCCGCGCCGCGCTCCAGCGGCGTGACGCTGACCCGCGCATCGGCGCGCAGTTCCAGCTGCCGGTGCTCCTGCTCGAACAGGCGCTGGATGGACGCTTCTCCCTCGGCGCTGCCCGCGAGGGTCTCGCGCCGGACCACCTCCGGCCGCCCGGCGCGTACCCGCAGGCCGAACTCGCGCTCCAGGCGCTCGAATACGATCTGCAGATGCAGCTCGCCCATGCCGCGCAGCACCCGCTGGCCGGTTTCCTGATCCTCGAACAGGCGCAGGGTCGGGTCCTCCTGCTGCAGCTTGTCCAGGGCCTCCAGCAGCTTCTCCTCGTCCTGGGCCGAGGCCGGTTCGACCGCCAGCCCCAGCACCGGTTCCAGGGCCTCGATGCGCTCCAGCGTCAACGGCTCCTCGGGGCAGCACAGGGTGTCGCCGGTGCTGGCGTGGCGCAGGCCCGCGAGCAGCACGATCTGGCCGGCGCTCGCCTCGTCCATGCGGTTCTTCTGGTGGGCGTCCACGTCGAACAGCCGCGCCACCCGTTCCTGGACCAGGCTGCCGTCCGGGCGGGGAATGACCACCGGATCGCCGGGGCGGAGGGTTCCGCGGTAGATGCGGGTGAAGACATGGCGGCGGCCCTCCCACATCTGCACCTTGAACGCCAGCGCCGCCAGGCAGCCTTCCGGCTCCATGGGCAGGGTGACGGTTCCGCCGTCGGTCCGGCGCGCCGTGGCGGGGGGACGGTCCTGCGGCGAGGGCAGCAGCCGCACCACCGCGTCCAGGACCGGCTGCACGCCCAGGTTGCGCAGGGCGCTGCCGCCGAAGCAGGGGTGGATCCGCCCGCCCAGGGTGGCCGTGCGCAGTGCGCTCCAGACCTGCTCCGGCTCCGGCCGGCCGCCGGAGAGCACCACCTCGGCCAGTGCCTCGTCGGCTTCCGCCGCCGCCAGCAGCAGGGTTTCGCGGGCCCCGGCCAGGGACTCCCAGGTCGCTGGATCGCAGGTCTCCCCGGTCATGGTCTCGCCCTGGTCGCCGCCGAAGCCCAGCAGCTCGCCCGTCACCAGATTCACCACCGCGTTGCGGCCGGGGAAGGGCACGGTCACCGGGACCGGCTCTCCGCCCAGCTGCTTGCGCACCGTCTCCAGGGCATGGGCGTAATCGGCCCCGGGGCGATCCATCTTGTTGACGAAGAACAGGGTGGGAAGGTTGAAGCGACTGCGCTGGCGCCACACGGTTTCGGTCTGCGGCTCCACGCCGCGCACGCCGTCGAGCACCACGATACAGCCGTCGAGCACCCGCATGCTGCGCTCCACCTCGATGGTGAAGTCCACGTGTCCGGGGGTGTCGATGAGCTGCAGGACGTGGTCGCGCCAGGGCAGCTTGGTGACCGCCGACATGATGGTGATGCCGTGGGCCTGTTCCTCGGCCAGGTAGTCCATGTGCGCCTGGCCGTCGTGCACCTCGCCGATCTTGTGGGAGGCGCCGCTGTAGAACAGCAGCCGCTCGGTGAGGGTGGTCTTGCCGGCGTCCACGTGGGCGGCGATGCCGATATTGCGCACCCGGGACAGATCGTGGCCCTTGCTCATGGTTTCCCTGATCGAGGTTTGGTGAGTTCGCCACCGCAATGATAGCCACTTGTGTGCCTTGTGGTTAGCTCCGTTGCGCCGGCAGCCGGGATTCGCCATGGAGGGCGCGGAGAGCGCGGTGGGTGAATGGCGCGTCGAGGCGCGGTCCCGGCGGCGATGGCGGGAGTCCCGGCCGGGGTGCGGTCGTCGATCATGTCCGCCCTGGGTGTCCGGCGTGCTTCAAGGCAATTCCCGAGTTGCGTGAGTGGTTAAGGAAAGGTTAAGTCACGGACCCTATCATCCCCCACCATGGAACAACGGCGGAGCAGGATGTAATTCCGACCTTCGCACGTTGTTGTTACGAAGCACCTTTGCGTACAAGACGCAGGGGCCGCGGACCCGGAGAGGATGACCTGACATGAGCAAACCCACGGAACAGGCACGGATGGCAGCCAGGCCCGCTCCCCTGGAGCTGGCCGGTGCGGAAACTCAGCCCCTCGCGCCCGCCCGGCTGGCGCGGGCGAAGAGCGCCTATACCACCCGGCGGGTGCCGCTGGCCGAGACGGCCGCCCTGCTGCTCAGCGGCGATGTGCGGCCCCGCGCCGGCGACCTGGTGCTGGCGGAAGTGGTGCGGCCGCGTCAGCATACCCGCCTGGAGCTCGGCACGGGGCGGCGCGCGCAGCTCTATCCCGGCGACGAGATCGTGGTGTGCTATGGCGATCGCTACGCGCCGGACCAGTTCGAGGCGCACGTCCCGAAGGACCTCGGCCCCTGCCACCTGGTGGCCGCCGGCGGCGTGGCCGCCCTGGTGCGCAGTCGCCACGGCCGGATGAAGCCGGCCACCGAGATCCGCCCGCTGGGCCTGCTGGCGGATGCCGGCGGACGCCGTCTCAACCTGGCCGACTGGTCGCTCGCCGCGCCGGGATCCGGCGGGGGTCAGCCCCGGCCGTTCACGGTGGCCGTGCTGGGTACGGCCATGAACGCGGGCAAGACCACCACCGCCGGCCACCTGGTGCGGGGCCTGGTCCGGGCCGGTCTCCGCGTGGGCGCCGCCAAGGTGACGGGGACCGGGGCCGGCGGTGACGCCTGGTTCCTGACCGACACCGGCGCGCACCACGTCTACGACTTCACCGATGCGGGCGCGGCCTCCACCTACCGGCTGCCGCCCGAACGGGTCGACGCCATTCTCGATACCCTGACCGGCCGGCTGGCCGCGGACGGGGCCGAGGTGGTGGTGCTCGAGGTGGCCGACGGCCTGTTCCAGCCCGAGACCGCCGCATTGCTGGCCTCCCCCCGGTTCGCCGCGGCGGTGGACGGCATCGTGTTCGCCGCCGGCGACGCCATGGGGGCCATGGGCGGCGTGCTGCATCTCGAGCACTATGACCTGCCGGTGCTGGCGGTGAGTGGAGCGCTCACCGCCTCGCCCCTGGCCCGCCGCGAGGCGGAGACGGCCACCGGCCTGCCGGTGCTCGACCTGGAGGCGCTCGCGGCCGCCGACGTGCTGGACCGGCTGCAGGCCCAGCTCCCCGGCCGGGAGCCGGAACTCGCGGTGGCCCTGTGACCCGGGAGCTGCCCGAGATTTTCAGCGGTCGGCGGCGGCGCCTGTTCGCGACCCTGGTGGCCGTGGGCGCCGGCCAGGCGCTGGCCGCGGTGGCCACCGTCCTGCTGGTTCGGACCGGCTTCGACCGGCTCCTGGCCGGCGGCGCCGAGGCCGTGCTGTGGCCGGCGCTGGGCCTGGTGGCCGCGGCGCTGGCGGTCGCCTGGCTGCGCTATGCCGAGCGCGCCGGGGCCGAACGCCTCGGCCAGGACTACGTCGCCGATGTGCGGCTGGTCCTGTTCGACCGGCTCAGCACCCTGGCGCCGCGGGCGCTGCAACGGCGCAGCCGGGGCGGGGTGATGCTGCGCTTCGTGGGTGATCTCACTGCCCTGCGCCAGTGGGTGAGCCTGGGCCTGGCGCGACTGACCGTGGCGGGCATCAGCACCTTCGGTGCCCTGGCGGCGCTGGCGGTCATCAATCCGCTGCTGGGCGGCGTGGTGGCGGCGGTGCTGTGCATCGGCATGGTGACGGCCCTGGGGCTCGGCGCAAGGATGCGTCGCGCGGTCCAGGAGGCGCGCCGGCTGCGCACGCACCTGGCCGCCAATGTGAGCGAGAAGATCGCCACCATGCCGGTGGTGCAGGTGTTCGGCCAGGCCCGGCGCGAGCGCCGCCACCTGGCGCGCCAGAGCAACCGTCTCGGTGCCGCCGAGGTGCGCCGGGCGCGGGTGGCGGGCGGATTGCGGGCGGTCACCGAGGGCACCGCCGCGCTGGCGGTGGCCGCGTCGCTGCTGGCCGGTGCCTTCGAGGCCGCCGCCGGGCAGGCGACGGCCGGCACCGTGGTGGCCGCCATGGCCATCGTCGGTTTCCTGGTCTCGCCGTTGCGGGATCTGGGCCGGGTCTACGAATACTGGCAGGGTGCGCGGGTATCGCGGGAGAAGATCCGCCAGTTCCTGGATACGCCGGCGCTGGTGAACGAGGCGGACGACGCGGTGCGCCTGAAGGCGGGCTCCGGACGGCTCAGCTTCGACCGGGTGCGGGTACGGGGGGCGCTCCGCCGCATCAGCCTGGAGGCGGAGCCGGGGACGGTCACCGCCATCGTCGGCCCGAACGGCGCCGGCAAATCCACGCTGCTGGCGCTGGCGGCGCGGCTCATCGACCCCGATGGCGGGCGGGTGCGCCTGGATGGCCGCAATCTCGCCCGGGTCCGGTTGTCCTCCCTGCGCCGGGAAGTGGGGATGGTGAGCCCCGATCTGCCGCTGCTGCGGGGAACCATCGACCGCAACCTGCGCTACCGGTGCCCGGATGCACCGGAGGCCGAGATCGAGCGGGTCAAGGCCCTGTGCGGGCTGGACACGCTGCTGGAGGAGCTGCCGGAAGGGGCCGCGACCCGCCTGGCCGAGGGCGGTGCCAACCTCTCCCCCGGGCAGCGCCAGCGCATCGCCCTGGCCCGTGCCATCGTCGGTCAGCCGCGCCTGCTGCTCCTGGACGAGGCCGAGTCCAACCTCGACCCCCAGTCCGCGCTGGCCCTGGACCAGGTGCTGTCCGGTTACCGGGGCACGGTGCTGATGGTGACCCATCGCCCCGATCGGCTGGCGACGGCGGACCGGATCTGGCACCTGGAGGACGGGCAACTGGTGGAAGCCGGTACGCCACAGGCGCTGGCGCGCGGCGACGGCCCCACCGCGCGCCTGTTCGGCGCCGGCTGGGCCCTCCGCAATGCGTCCTGAGGGAGACGCCGATGGCCGCAGATCCCCGTGAGTTCATGCCCCGCCCGGGTGCCCCGCAGTCCGCCGGGCGCCGGGGCGCGGTGCCGCTGCGCCACCAGCGGGGACGGGTGCTGTTCCGGCGCCTGGCCGGCGATCGCGGCCAGCACTATTTCCTCTACCTGCCCCGTTCGGGAACCGTCAACGCCCGGGTGCTGGTGAGCGTCCACGGCATATCCCGCAATGCCCGCGAGCACGCCGAGGAGTTCGCCCGGCTTGCCGAGCGGCACGGCGTGGTGCTGGTGGCGCCCCTGTTCTCCGCGGATCGATTTCCCGGCTACCAGCGGCTCGGGCGGCGGGCGGACCGGGCGCTGGAGGCCATTCTCGCCGAAGTGGGGCATCTCACCGGCGCCTTCACCCGGCGCGTCTACCTGTTCGGCTTCTCCGGCGGCGGGCAGTTCGTGCACCGCTATGCGATGGCCAATCCGCGGCGGGTGAGGGCCTATGTCCTGGGTGCGCCCGGCTGGTACACCTTTCCCGACCCGGAACAGAGATACCCGCGGGGCATCGCGCCCGGCGATTCCCGAACGGGGCCGCGCTTCGAGCCGGAGGAGTTTCTCCGGGTGCCGGCGACGGTGGTGGTGGGCGAGCATGACGGCGAGCGGGATCCCAGCCTCCGGACCGATCCCCGCATCGATCGGCAGCAGGGGCTGAACCGCATCGAGCGGGGGCGGCGCTGGGTGCAGGCCATGAACCTGGCTGCCCGGGCCCGGGGCCTGGCGGCCCCGTTCCGCTTCGAGTTGCTGCCGGGCGCCGGCCATTCCTTTGCCCAGAGCGCCGCCGATCGGGGTCTGGAGGAGCGGGTGTTCCGGGCCCTGTTCGGGAAGAACGGGGGCGGATAAAAAACACCCGCACGAGGCACGCGCCGTGTGCGGGCGGGGGAGGAGAAAGGTGGAACGGGTCGCCTGCGTCTGGGCGCTCCGCGGGTGGCGACAGTGGCCACCGGCTCAGGCTACCCGCTGGCATCGCCCGCTTTCTGTGAACGGGTTCTCAGAGTGTGCGAGTGTGTCCCGCCCTTGATAGGGGGGTATTCGCGCCCGATCACTTTTCTCCCGGGGCGACCGCAATGCCGATTCCCGATTGAATGTTCTCTTTTGGTTCTCTATTCTGAAGGGGAGCCGAACGAGAAAGCCGCCATGCCCACAGCCCCGCCGTTACCGGACCCTCCCGCCCCTGATCCCGCCTTTCCCGCCGGCGCGGACGCGTGTCCGGTGCACTGGCCGCGGGCCATCATCCTGGTGGACATGAACGCCTTCTTCGCCTCGGTGGAGCAGCGGGATCGGCCGGAATGGCGCGGACGCCCGGTGGCCATCACCAACGGCCGCCAGGGGACCTGCGTCATCACCTGCTCCTACGAGGCGCGCGCCTTCGGGGTGCGCACGGGCATGCGGCTGCCCCAGGCGCGGCGGCTCTGTCCCGACCTGATCCAGTGTCCCGCCCGGCCGGAGCGCTACGCGGAGGTTTCCACCGCCATCATGGAGGCCCTGGCGGCGATCTCGCCCGACATCGAGGTGTTCTCCGTGGACGAGGCGTTCCTGGACGTCACCCGCTGTCAGCGCCTGCTGGGCAGTCCGGCGGCCATCGCCCGGCTGGCCCGGCGGCGGGTGTTCGAGGCTTCCGGCGTGTTGTGCTCGGTGGGGGTGAGCGGAGACAGGACCACCGCCAAGTTCGCCGCCAAGCAGGACAAGCCCGACGGTTTCACCGTCATTCCCCCCTGGGAGGCGGCCGCGCGTCTCCACGCTGTTCCCGTCACCGAGTTGTGCGGGGTGGCCGAGGGCATCGGCGCCTTTCTCGCCCGGCACGGGGTGCATACCTGCGGCGAGATGGCGCGGCTGCCCATCGGGGTGCTGGCGCGGCGCTTCGGCAACCCCGGCCGGCGCATCTGGTACATGGCCCAGGGGCGGGACCCGGAAAAGGTGCGGACCGGCGTCGCTCCGCCGCAGTCGGTGGGCCACGGCAAGGTGGTGCCGCCGGACACCCGCGATCGGGCCGTCCTGCTCACCTACCTGCTGCACATGAGCGAGAAGGTGGGTGCCCGGCTGCGGCGGCACGGGCTGGCGGCGCGTGAATTCTTCATCGGCCTGCGGGTCCGGGGCGGCTGGGAGGGGGCGCGCCTGCGCACGGCCATGCCCACCGACGACGGCCACCAGATCGCGGCCCTGTGCCGGGAAGTGCTCGGCCGGCACTGGGACGGGGCGGGGGTGCACCAGGTCCAGGTGACCGCCCTCGACCCCGTTCCGGCGCGGGCGCAACTGGAGCTGTTCGCCGACGAGGCGCCCGGGCATCCCGAGATCAACGGGGTCATGGACGCGGTGAACCGGCGTTTCGGCCAGTTCGCCCTGGCGCCGGCCCGCCTGCTCGAGCGTTCCGCCATGCCCGATGTGATCGCTCCCGCCTGGAAGCCGTTCGGCCATCGCCGGAGTGTATGAAATCCTTTTGAATCAGTTTGATGGCCGCCCTTTGGAGAGTCGTTCGCGGATACCGGGGCGGCCCGGCGATATTAACCGATCACTTGAATATAATATATATTATTCAGCTGATTATATGTTTTACGTAATGTTGTGTATGAGGTTTGTCCGGCCATGTGCGGCGGCGTCTATTTCGAACATGAGGAGCGGGATGTGCGGGTCTACTTCCCGAACCCGGGTGCGCGACTGCCGGTACGTCGTCGCAAAGGCGGCGTCGGCCTGCTGCCCTGGGGGCGGCGGCCGCAGCAGGCGGGGCAGCTGCCGCTGGGCGGCTGGGCGCGGCTGGAGGCCATCTACGCCGGGCGCTGGGATCGCTGGTTCCCGGTGCCGGTGAAGCTGGTGCTGAAGAGCTTCATGGAGCCCGATATCGAGGGGCATGCCCGCTGGTACGACCTGACCCGCGGGCAGTGGATCCAGGGGCTGGTGGCCCGCGAAGGGAGCGAGCGCCGGGTCTACGTGGTGGTGGTCGAGCCGGAGCTGGCCGAGGCGGTTCATGCCCGCTGGCCGCGGATCCTGAGTGGATGATGTCCGGGTGCGGGCATCCGGCTCAGTGGCCGGGCGTGCCTTCCGGTTCGCATCTCTTTCCGTCGGTCGCCGTGCAGATACGGTTGCGCCCGCTGCGCTTGGCCCGCAGCAGGGCCTGGTCGGCCGTGTCCACCAGGGCCTCGGGATCAAGCGGGTGTTCGGGGCCGGAGGCGGCCACACCCATGCTCACGGTCACATGCCCGGCCACCGTGGAGCTCCGGTGTTCGATGGCCAGGTCGGCCACCGCCGCCTGCATGCGTTCGGCGATGCGCAGGGCGCCGGGCGCGTCGGTTTCGGGCAGGACCGCGACGAACTCCTCGCCGCCGTAGCGGGCCACCACGTCGCCGGTACGATGGGCGACGCGCTCGATGGCGTGGGCGACCCGCTTCAGGCAGTCGTCGCCCTGGAGGTGGCCGTAGGTGTCGTTGTAGGCCTTGAAGAAATCGATGTCCATCATGATGACCGCGAGCGGACGGCTGTGGCGGCGGGCGAGCTTGGAGAGATTGGCGTAGGCGGTGTCGAAGCGGCGGCGGTTGGGTATGCCCGTCAGGCCGTCCCGGTCCGAGAGGCGGCGCAGCTGGGTATTGGCGTCGTGGAGCTGGGCCAGCATCCGGCCGAAGTTCTCCACCGCCCGGTTGATGGCGTCCAGCTCGCGGATGCGCACGTGGGGCAGCGCCACCGGATGGTGGGTGGACTGGACCTGCTCGAGCCCCCGGGTGGCGGCGAGGATCGGCAGGAGGATGTGCCGGCGCCAGAGCAGGGCCAGGATGAGGAGGACCGCGAGCAGGGTCAGCAGGGCGCCGGTGCCCACCAGCCGGGCCTGTTCAGCCAACTCCACGATGAGTCCCGAGCGGTCCGAGGCCCGTAGTGCCGCCCGGGTGGAGAGGCTGTCGGCCAATGCCTCCAGGGTCTGGCGGGCGGCGGCCCAGCGGGCGTCGGCGGTCTCCCCGGCGTTGATGATGGCGCGGCGCCGTTCGATCACTTCCCGCCAGCCGCTGCTCTCCTCCGGCAGGTGAATGGCCACGGCGTTGAAGGCCGCCTCGAGACGGGCCAGCTCCAGCGGGGTGGCGGCATGCTTGACGCTGGTGAGCAGGCGTTCTGCGCGATAGAGCCTCCGGATCCGTTCCGCATCGGCTTCCCGGGCCAGGGCTTCGATGCGCGCCTCGATCGTTTCCAGGCGGTTGGCGATCCATTCCTCCTCGTTTTCCTGTTCCTCCCGGGTACGGGCGACGAAGAGGATGGCCTGGTAGGCGAGCCGGATGGTCTGGTGGACCCGCGACTCCTGCTCGAATACCGAATCGCTGGCGAGGATGTAGGCGGCCAGCCGGACCCGTCGCCGCCGCTCGGCGTCGGGGGTGGTGAGGACGACCTCCCCGAAGCCCCGCAGCCGTTCGATGTTCACCGCGGTACCCTGGTGGCGGATGAGCCCCGGCAGCAGCACGTTGCGAGTGTCGGCGGCGAGTTGTTCGATGTCCATCAGCGCCTTGCCGACCAGGAGGCTGGTGCCGGCGAACAGCGCCAGGAGCAGGGCGCCGAAGACCAGTACGGCGGGCACCAGCCCGAGGCGGCCCTGTCGAGCCGGGGCGGGTGGAGCGCCGGCGGACCTGCCATCCGGTGTGGGGTTCGGTGCGGCCATGGCTTGTCTCGGTACCGGGCTCCGGTCGCGGGTTTGTTCGGCTCAGTAGATGCTGAAGGGAAAGTAGCGGTGGTTGATGCGATCGTAGGTTCCCTCCATCCGGATCCGTGCCAGGGCCCGGTTGAGCCGCTTCACCAGCGCCAGTTCACCCTTGCGCACGGCAATGTGGGCGGCGCCCGATACATCTTCGGGAGGCAGCGCGTCACCCACGAAATCGAACTCGCGGCCGCGTTCCGAATCGAGGAAATCGAGTCCGTTGAGACTGTCGGACAGGACGGCATCCACCTCGCCGGCGGCGAGCATCGCGAAGGCGTCGCCGCTGGTGGGCGGGGTCACGATGTCGGCGATGTCGGCATAGCGCCGCACGAGGTATTCGGCCTGGACCGAGCCTACCGGGGCGGCCAGCCGCTTGCCGCGCAGATTTTGGCGGTCGGGCTGCAGGCCGCTGCCACTCCGGGCGACGAAGGCGGAACGGGAGCGGTAGTAGTGTTCGGTGAAGTCGACCCGCTGTTCGCGCTCGGGCGTCCGCGCCATGCTTGCGACGATCACATCATACTCTCCGGACTCCAGGCGCGGGATCAGCTCCTCCCAGGGCACGGCGGTGAAAGTGCATTCCGTCTCCAGCGCCGCGCACAGGGCGCGGGCGAGGTCCACGTCGAAGCCGGTGAGCCGGCCCTGCTCGTCGAGGTAGTTGAAGGGCGGGTAGGCCCCCTCGGTGGCGACGCGCAACGGTCCGGCGCCATGGGCAAGGATGGGCAGGAGCATGAAGACCAGGATCAGGACGATGCCGGACCGGTTCCGCTGTGAAGTGCCGGGCAAAGAACTTCCACGGCCCGGATCGGTGCTGGCGGGGTGATGCGAAGCTTTCATCGAGCCTCCCGGCGCATCTGTTTCCAGACGCCCACCCCGAACAGGTCGGGACCCGAATGGGGCGCACCATCTGCCGGGGTGGCTATTGCTAGGGTAACTATAGCCGGTGCCGGGCGGTTGGACAGGCAGCCGACCGCGATTGCACCGCCCGGCAGGCATGGCCGGATGGTGGGAGGCCGCGGGTCAGTCCATGACCCGCGCCAGCCAGAGTCGCAGCCGCAGCCCCGCTTCGGTGGTGAAGCCGCGCTCACGGTAGCGGATGACACCGTCCCGCACCACGAATGTCGCGGGCACCGCGCGCACGCCCCAGGCTCCCGCAATGAGTCCGTCGGGATCGTTGAGCACCGGCACGCGCAGATCGCGGGCATGGAGATGGGCGGCCACTTCGGCGGCGTTCCCCGACTGCAGGGCGACGGTGATGACGGGATGGTCCCCGGCGATGGACTCGATGCTGTCCTGTTCGAGCCGACAGACGGGGCACCACGTGGCCCAGAAGTGGACCAGGACGGGCGTGTCGCCGATCAGCGGCGCCGGCGATCCGCCACCGAGCAGCGGGCCTGCCAGCGGTGGGGCGGGGCCCAGCGCCAGATCCCGGCTCAGCCAGGCATGGACACCCAGGTAGACGGCCAGCAGCAGGACGATCTCCGCGCTCCAGCGCAGGACCCGGCCGCGACGCCGGCGGGGCGGGGGCTTCGGAGGGTGATTCATGGGCTCGGTACAGCCTGCGGTGCGGCGGAATACGCCGGAGTTGCCCCCATTTGCGGCCGGCCCCGGGTGCGGTGCCTCAATCCCAGTCGATGGTGCAGTCCAGGTTGGCCCAGACCCGGTGCAGTCCGGTGAGTCCCTCCTTGCACATCACCTCGAGCGGCGGTTCCTCGGGAAAGTACTTGCTGCGGTTGTTCAGCCACAGGAAGCCGGCACGGTGGTTCATGGGGTGGATACGGACCAGCGACTCGTTGATGCCGATGATGTGGCGGGCCCGCTCCAGCACGTCCGGGTCATCGGGCAGGGCCTGCATGCCGTCGCGGTAGCGCTTCAGCGCCCGCGGCCGGGTGTTTTCGGGCAGCCCCATGAGCTCGATCTGCAATTCGGGGGCGATGCGCCAGTCCTCCAGGGCGTCGATGGTGCGCTGGGCGAGGCGCAGGCGCTCCTGTTCGGTGTGCTGCGTGGACATGGCCGTCATATCTCCTGGTGCGGTCCGGGAGGAGTGTCATCGGCCCCCTCCCGCATCGACTTCCCGGGGCGCGCGTTACGCTAGGCCGCTGGCCGTCGGGCAATCTGGAATCATTCCAAACCACCCTAACACAGCGGGAGCCGGGGTGAATAACCCACATGGGGGGTAGGATGAGGGTGTCCGAATAAAAAACGGGGTGCCCGCGGGCACCCCGAATATCAGGGGAAAGACGCGTGGCACCGTGGAGGATGCGGTGGGGCGGGCCACACGCACTGTAGTTAGTGCAGGAGTTATGCCAATTACATTAATTGATATTAATCAAATCCTTGTGTCGTCCTGGCGGGAATCCTCACGCATGGTTTTGGTGCCCTGCATCATGTCGGCGCCCCAGGATGAGGCATGCCCTGTGCGTTCGCAGAACCGCTCATGGATGCTTCCGCCGGCGATCGCCGAGTACCAGCAGGCAGGGGGTCAGCACCAGGGTCAGGACCGTGGCGAAGGTGAGACCGCCGGCGATGGCCGTGGCCAGCTGTGACCACCACTGGGTGGAGGGGGCGTCGAAGACCACCTCCCGGCCGAACAGGTCGATGTTGAGGCGCATCACCATCGGCGCGAGCCCCAGGATGGTGGTCACCGTCGTGAGCAGTACCGGCCGCAGGCGCTGGGCGCTGGTGCGCAGCACGGCGTCGAGCACTTCCCGTCCCTCGGCCCGCAGCACGTTGTAGGTGTCGATGAGGACGATGTTGTTGTTGACCACGATGCCGGCCAGGGCGATGACGCCGATGCCGCTCATGACGATGCCGAAGGGCTGGCCGGTGGTCAGGAGACCGAGCAGCACGCCGACAGTGGAGAAGATCACGGCGCTGAGGATGAGCAGCGCCTGGTAGAAGCTGTTGAACTGGGTCACCAGGATGATGGCCATGATGAACAGGGCCACGCCGAAGGCCTGGCTGAGGAAGACCTTCGACTCGCGCTGCTCCTCGTCCTCGCCCTTGAAGGCCACCTCCACCAGCGGGTTCCAGTCGGCCTGCTCCTCCAGCCAGGCCTGGATGCGCCTGACCTGGGTGTCGGGAAGGACGCCCTCGGGCACGTCGGCCTTCACCGACAGGATGCGGCGTCCGTCGGTGCGGTTGAGGGTGCCCTCCTTGGGCGCCGGGCGCCGCTCCACGAAGTTGCTGATGGGCACCTGTCCGTAGCGGGTCTCCACCCGCAGCTGATCCAGCTGATCCAGGCCGCGCTTCTCCCCGGGGAGGCGGACCAGGATGTCCACTTCGTCATCGGCGTCATCGGGCCGGTAGGAGGCCACCTTGATGCCGTTGGTGACCAGCTGCACCGCGTTGCCCACCACGGTCACATCGGCGTCGAACCGTCCCGCCTGGGTCCGATCCACCCGGACCTGCCATTCGATTCCCGGTATCGGGCGGCTGTCCTCCAGGTCCACGAAGCCGCCGAGACTCTCCAGCCCGCGCCGCGCCTGCTCCACCGCCGGCGGCAGCAGCGCGGGATCGCGGGCGGAGAGCTCCAGCTGCACCGGCTTGCCCACCGGCGGACCGGACTCCTCCTTGCGCACCTCCACCGTGATGCCGGCGAGATCCGCGGTGCGGCGGCGCGCCTCGGCCATCAGCTCCCGGGCCGGCGGCCGGGTCTGCCAGTCGGTGAACTCCAGCTGCAGGGTGCCGATGACATCCTCGGCCAGATCCTGGCCGCGCAGGGTCAGGCCGGAACGGGCGTAGACCGTCTCCACCCCCGTCATGCCGAGCACCCGCGCCTCCACCTCCCGCACCAGGGCGTCGCGCTCGTACACCGAGAGGTTGCCGCGGGCGTGCACCAGCACCAGGGCGCGCTCCGGCTCCACGTCGGGAAAGAATTCGAGACCGCGGCCGTAGAGTCCGTAGGCGCTGTAGACCCCGAGCAGCAGCAGCAGCGCCACCGCCAGCACCTTGACCGGGTGGTGGAGCAGGCGCTCCAGGAGCCGCACGTACAGCCCGGTGAACCCGCCCATCGTATGCAGGTCGCCGGACTCCGAGGCGGCCAGCCGCCGCCGCGTCGTCTCGTCCTCGTGGCTCGGCCGCCCCACCAGCGCCCCGAGGGTGGGGATGAATACCAGCGCCATCAGCAGCGAGGCGCCGAGGGTGGCCATCAGGGTGATGGGGAGGTACTTCATGAACTCGCCCACCACGCCGGGCCAGAACAGCAGGGGCATGAAGGCGGCCAGGGTGGTGGCGGTGGAGGCGGTGATGGGCCAGGCCATGCGCCGCGCCGCCTGGGCATAGGCGCGGACCCGGGGCTCGCCCTCGGCCATCCGGCGGTCGGCGAACTCGGTCACCACGATGGCGCCGTCGATGAGCATTCCCACCGCCATGATGAGGCTGAACAGCACCACGATGTTGATGGTCAGCCCCAGCGCGCCGATGATCAGGATGCCGGCCAGGAAGGAGCCGGGGATCGCCAGCCCCACCAGGCCGGCGGTGCGCAGCCCCAGGGCCGCCACCACCACCACCATCACCAGCAGCACCGCGCTGAGGATATTGTTCTGCAGGTCGTCGAGCATGGTGCGCACATCCTGCGACTTGTCCTGGATGTAGCTCACCTCCACGCCCGCCGGCCAGCCGGACTGCTCGGCCGCCACCAGGGCGCGCACCTTCTCGCTGGTCTCGATGATGTTCTCGCCCACCCGCTTGGAGACCTCCAGGCTGATGGCCGGCCGGCCGTTCACCCGGGCGAATCCGGCGGGGTCCTTGAAGGTGCGGCGCACGCTGGTCACGTCGCCGAAGGTGACCACCCGATCGCCGCTGACCTTCACCGGCAGGCCGAGCACGTCCTGCGCGCTCTCGAACAGGCCGGGCACCTTGACCGCGAAGCGGCCCTCGCCGGTATCCAGGGCACCGGCGGCCACCAGGCGGTTGTTGCGCTGGATGAAGCGGATGAGCTCCTCGTAGCTGATGCGGTAGCTGTCCAGCACCAGCGGGTCGACGATTACCTCCACCGCCTCCTCGCGATCGCCGGCGATCTCCACCTCCAGCACCTCGGTGAGCCCCTCGATGCGGTCCTTCAGCGCCCGGGCCAGGGCCAGCAGGGTGCGCTCGGGCACATCGCCCGAGAGGGTCATCACCAGCACCGGGAACAGCGCCACGTTGACCTCGTTCACCGACGGCTTGTCGGTCTCCTCCGGCAGCTCCGCCTCGGCGATGTCCACCTTCTCGCGCACGTCCTGCAGCGCCTGGTCGCTGTCGAAGCCGGCATCGAACTCCAGCAGCACCGAGGCGTGTCCCTCGCCGGCGGTGGAACGCATCTCCTTCACCCCCTCGATGGCCTGCAACTCCTTCTCCATGGGCCGCACCAGCAGCCGCTCCGCGTCCGCCGGGGAGATGCCCTCGTGGCTCATGGAGACGTAGATGATGGGGATGGCGACGTCGGGCTCCGCCTCCTTGGGGATGGTGAGATAGGCGATGGTGCCGCTGGCCAGGATCAGCGCCAGGGTGAGCAGCACGGTCCGGCTGCGGTGGAAGGCGGCGTCGATGAGACTGGTGTGTTCCCGCATGTCAGGGGTCCGGCCGGCGCGCGGCTACTCGGCCACCGCCTCGACGCGATCGCCGTCGCGCACGAAGCCCTGGCCGACAGTGATGATGCGGGCCGGATCGGGCAGTCCGGCCACCCACAGGCTCTCGGCGTCGCTGCGGACGATGTCGACGGGGTGAAAATGGACCACCCCGCCGTCATCCACCGTCTTCACCCCCAGCCGGCCGTCGTCGTCGAGTGCGAGCAGGGCGGACGAGAGGCGGTGGGCCTTTTCGGTGCGTACCGGTATGCGCAGCTCGGCGGTGGTGCCCGCCAGCGCGCGGTGGCCGGGGTTCCCGGCCTCGAGCTCCACGGTGAAGGTGCGGGTGGCGGGATCCGCCGTGGCGGCGATATAGCGCAGCCGGCCCTCGAATTCGGTGCCGTCAATCAGCCGGGCCCTCCCCGGGCTGCCGGTTTCGAGGAGCCCCACTTCACGCTCGGAGACCTGGCCGGTGATGATCAGGGGATCCAGTTCCACCACGGTGGCGGCCGGGTCGTTGACACCGAGTGCGTCGCCCACCTCCACCGTGCGCTCCTCCAGGATGCCCCGGAACGGGGCGCGGATGCGGGTGCGCCCGAGATCGGTGCGGATGGCCTCGCGCTGGGCCCGTGCCGACTCCAGCAGCGCGCGTGAAGCGGCCATCTGGGTCTCCGCATTGAGGCCCTTCCGCTCCAGCGATTGGGCGCCCCGGTACTCGATCTCCCGCTGGGCCACCAGCGCCTCGGCCTCGCGCAGCCGGGCCGGGCGATCCGCCTCGTCGAGCCGGATCAGCACCTGGCCGGCCTCGACCACCGAGCCGCGCGGAACCTCGACGGCTACGACCCGGCCGGCGGTTTCCGCCCGCAGGGTGGCGGTGCGGGCGGGTGCGGTGTTTCCGTGCACGAGGACTTCCCGGACAACGGGGGCGGCTTCAATCCGGCGCACCCGGACTGGCCTGGCCGACGCGGCGGCCGTCTCGACGGTGGGGGGGGCGGCCGGTTCCCGCTCCCCCCGCCCCAGCTGTCCGGACAGGAGCCAGAAAGTGGTGGCCAGGGCGATGGCGAGGGCAATCCAGGCGGAGCGCTTCATGATCGGCGGCGTGTGGACAGGGTGCTCGGGGTCCGCTCTTTCCATCAACGGCGCGGGAAGGCAAGGCCCTCCGTGGCTGCGGTGGCATGTTGAGGATGGCTATCTTCCAAGCCGGACTTTACCAGAGCGCTGCCCGCAACGGGAGGCGGGAGTTGCAAAAAAGCCGGGGGGCCGAGGCCCCCCGGGAAGGGGGTGAGGAGGAAGCGGCGGGTCTGTTCAGACGCCGTAGAGGACGTCGGTGTCGATCTCGTTGCGCTCCACCACGCGCTCGCCGGCGGGCCGGGCGGGGCTGGAGCTGAGCTGGCCGGTGCCGTACAGCACATCGGTGTCGATCTCGTTGCGCGCCACCCCGTGGCCGGGGAGGGCCATCCCGCTGCTGGCCTGGACGGCGGCGCCGCCGTAGAGGATGTCGGTATCCAGTTCGTTGCGGTTCTCCGCCAGGGCGGCGCCGGAGATGAGGGTCAGGGCCAGGGTGGCGATGCTCAGGGTCTTGGTCTTCATGGTCATGTCTCCAGTCGGTTGTCGTTGCTCGGTTGGGTAAGCCGTTCAGCGTCTTGCGCTGTCGACTGGGACAAAGCAGAAGCCGTGCCAGTTTCTGGAATGAGCGTTATAAATTAGTGGAAACAACGGGATACAGGGTTGGATGAGTCGCGGAAGGCGCGCCGCGCGCCGCCGGCGAGGCGTGGTTGTTAATGTTTCGTTGCAACGCTTCGTTCAGGCGGAGAAGGGAAGGCGCAGTACACTAGACACCCATCACCCATCACCCATCACCCATCACCCATCACCCATCACCCATCACCCATCGCCCGCCACCGGACAGCAGCGCGAGGAGTCCGAAGCCGGCGAGCAGGGCGCCGGAAATCCGGTTCAGGCCCGAGGAGCCCTGCCTCAGCAGGCGCCGGCCGAGACTGTCGGCAAGACCGCTGAGGATCAGCCACCAGCATGCCGAACCGGAGAAGATGCCGAATACCAGGATCAGGGTATCGCCGCCGCTGCGCGCAAACGTACCCATGCCCGTGAAGATGGCCATGAAGGAAAGGATGGTCACGGGGTTGGCCAGCGTCAGCAGCAGCGTCGAGAGATAGGTGCCCCCCATCCCCGTGTCTCCGACCCTCGCGGCCTGTGCCCCGGTGTCCGCGGTGAAGGTGCGATAGCCCAGGTAGCAGAGAAACAGCCCGCCACCCAGTTGGATCGGGGTTCTGGCTTCCAGCAGCAGGTGGGTCAACGCTGTGATGCCGAGCCCTGCCAGCAGGCCGTAGAGGGCATCGGCCGTTGCCGCTCCGAGGCCCGCCGCGAGGCCGTGGAGACGATTCCTGGCCAGGGTTTTCTGGATGCAGAGTACGCCGATGGGCCCCACCGGTGCGGCTATGGCCAGCCCGATCAGACCGCCCTGCAGGAACAGATCCGTTGCCACTGCTTCCAACTCCGTGCCGCAGAAGTGCTTGCCTGTATTCAAGATTAATAGCGAATATGGGAAGGGGCTATTATTGAAGGCGAGTCAGGATGCGGATCTTGATTAACAATTAAGGCGAATATCCATAATGACCTTAAAAGCGACATACCATCCCGATGCGGTGAGCTGGCGGCTTCTGGAGGTGTTGCAGGCAAACGGACGGGCGAGTTTCGCCGAACTGGCCCGTGCCGTGGGCATGTCGGTTCCGGCGGTTTCCGAGCGGGTGCGGCGGCTGGAGGAGGCGGGTGTCATTCGCGGCTATCACGCGGAGGTGGATCCGGCCCGCATCGGACTGCCCGTGACGGTGTTCATCCACCTGAAGACACCGGCGAGCCAGTACGATCGATTCCTGGCCATGGCCCGGGCAACAGCGGAGATACGCGAGTGTCACCACATTACCGGTGAGGATGCGTTCATCATCCGGGCGGTGGTGGCCTCCATCGGCCGCCTGGAGGAATTCATCCGGCAGCTGAGCCCGTTCGGAACCACCCGGACCTCAATCGTGATGTCCACCCCGGTTCTCAAACGGGCGTACGGGGCGCCGGACGAGGAGCGCTGAGCCGGATCCGGCGCGGTGACTCATGGAAAAAAGCCAGGGGGCGAGCCCCCGGTGGAGAGCAAGGAGGCCGCGGCGGATCCGCCCGGACGCCGTAGAGGGCGCCCACGCACTCACGCACTCAATCCAGCGCCTGCAGCAGGTCGTCCACCAGGTCGTCCACGTCCTCCAGCCCCACCGAGAGGCGGACCATGGACTCGGTGATGCCGCGCCGCTCACGCTCCTCGGCGGCCATCGTGTAGTGGGTGGTGGTCACCGGCTGGGTGACCAGGCTTTCCACGCCGCCGAGGCTGGGGGCGATGGTGAACAGCCGCAGGCGGTCCACCACGTCGGCGGTCTCGTCCCCGTCCCCGTCCACCTCGAAGGTGACCATTCCGCCGAAGCCGTGCATCTGCTTCCGGGCCAGGGAGAAGCCGGCGAATTCCGGCAGGCCCGGGTAGAGGACGCGGGTCACCCGGGGGTGTTCGCAGAGGGTCTCGGCCACGGCCCGGGCACTGGCGTTGTGCTGGCGCACACGGATGGCGAGGGTGCGCAGGCTGCGCATCAGCAGCGCGGCGGTCTCCGGCGCCGGAACCTGGCCCAGGTTCTTGCGCCAGGACCAGATCGGTTCGAGCAGATTGCGGGAGCCCATGACCGCGCCGGCGGTGATGTCGCTGTGGCCACCGAGATACTTCGTGGCGCTGTGCACCACCAGGTCCGCTCCGAGCGCCAGGGGCTGCTGGTTGATGGGGGTGGCGAAGGTGTTGTCGACGGCCACCAGGGCACCCGCGGCATGGGCGCGGTCGCTGATCCCGGTGATGTCGAACACCTCCAGGGTGGGATTGGTGGGGGTCTCGAAGAAGACCAGGTCCACCCCCTGGTCGAGCACCTCCTCCAGGCTGTCGAGTTCGTCGGCGAGGAGGAAGCGGGTGGGGATGCCGAGCAGGGGCAGTTGCGCGGAGAGCAGTTCGATGGTGCCGCCATAGGCATCGCCGATGCAGAGTATGCCCCCGCGCCCATGGGTCAGGAACAGGGCCGACTGGGCGGCCATGCCGGCTCCGAAGGCGAGCGCCGACTCCGCCCCCTCCAGCACCGCCAGCTTGGTTTCGAGGGCCTGGATGGTCGGGTTCATGCCGTAGCGGGTGTAGAAGGCGCCGCTGTGCCCCCCCTCCAGCGTCTCCAGGAGTTCGGCCGTGGAGTCGAACCGGAAGGTGGTGCTGTTGTAGACCGGGCCGTGGACTGCGCCCTGGGGATCACCGGCTTCGCCGGCGTGGACACAGTCGGTCTCCAGGCCGTCGAACTCCTCCTCGTAGTCGTTCATCGTTCACCCTCCCGGGGCCCCGGCCCCGAATCGTCGGTAAGGTCGGATGCGTTCCAGCGTCGGTTGATGGCGTAGGCGCCCACGTCCGGCACGAAAGGCAGCGACAGCAGACCGGCCAGGTTCACGCAGCGGCGCGGCTCACGGATATGGTCGAGACCGATGGTCATGCCCCCATGGCCGGCGGCGGGCTGCGCCTTGTAGGTGCCGAGCAGACGATCCCACCAGGGGAGATTGAAGCCGAAGTTGCTGTTGGTTTCGCTGGCGACGATGGAGTGGTGCACCCGGTGCATGTCGGGCGTGACCAGGAACCAGCGCAGTACCCGGTCCAGGCCCGGGGGCAGGTAGGCGTTGGCGTGGTTGAACATGGCCGTGGCGTTGAGCACCACTTCGAACAGCAGCACCGCCAGGGCCGGCGGGCCGATGACCGCCACCAGCGCCAGCTTGATCACCATCGAGAGCAGGATCTCCACCGGGTGGAAGCGGGCCCCCGTGGTGACGTCGAAATCGAGATCCGCGTGGTGCACCCGGTGCAGACGCCACAGTGCCGGGACCGCGTGGAACATCACATGCTGCAGGTAGATGGCGAGATCGAGGATCAGGAAGGCGAGAATCCCGGCCACCCAGACGGGCGGTTCGAGATTGTTGAACAGCCCCCAGCCGCGCTCGCCCGCCACCACCGCCATGCCCACGGCGGCGGCCGGAAAGATCAGCCGCAGCACGAAGGTGTTCAGAACCACCAGGCCGAGGTTGTTGAGCCAGCGCCGGAGCTTGGACTGGGTCAGGGGACGGCGCGGCGCCGTGACTTCCCACAACGCCATCACGGCGAAAATGCCGAAGAAGAAACCGAGACGGATGGCGGCCTCGTGCTGGCTTATCCATGCGGTCACGGCTGTGTCTCCTCCTCGACCATGGCGATGCAATTCCGGCGTCGGACCTGGTGAATCCCGCACCTCGCCCGAAGCGCCCGCAGATCCACATGCGGCCCCGGTCCGCGTAGGTGGGGGCGCCACTCCAGCCGGAAGAGTACGGGTTGGGACTATCGTGACACCGTCGCGGTGAAGGCGCCAGCATGCCGTCTGGTCCCCTGCCGCGGCCGTTCCGGAAGCGGGCTGCCATATTTTTGCCACATTTCTTCACCGTATCGCCACATCGGCTGCCGCTGGCTGCCCGCTGCCGGGTCTGTAATGTCAACAACGGAAATCTCCGCTGCTGTTCTGCAGTTCCGGCGCGTGCAGGAGGCTCGAACCGGCCAGGGACGGCGCGCTGGGCCAGGTTTCACGGGAGCGCAATTGATGAACACACGGGCGAATCACACCTATGGACTGGCGGAAACGGTGGGCGAGGGGCTGGTGATCAGCCTGCTCCTGGGAACCGGGGCCGGATTGCTGTTGATCCTGCTGGTGTTCCTGATTGCGGCGGTCTGAGCCGCTTCCCGCACCCGTCGACACGGGATTCCGGCGCGGCAACGGGCGGTAGCGGGTAAACTGGCCATATCCTTCCCCTTGCCGGAGAGATTTCCGTGAACTGGCTGGATCGGCTGCCGCTGGGGCCGCTCGTGTTCGGGGCCCTGCTCCTGGGGCTGGCGCCGTTCGCGCCCGAGCCGCACCTGTGGGAGAAGCTGAAAATGCTTGCCGCCGGCGAGCTCGGCCGTCCCATCGATATCTTCGACCTGCTGCTGCACGGGACCCTTCCGGTCCTGCTGCTGGTCAGGCTCCTGCGTCTCGCGGCAGCCAGACGCTGAAGCGCGCGCCACCTCCCCCCGCGCGGTTCTCGGCGCGTACCGAGCCGCCGTGGAATTCCGCCACCAGCCGGACGATGTAGAGCCCCAGGCCCAGGTGCGGCGCGGGATCCCGGCGGGAGCGCACGGAAACCATGGAGTCGAACAGGCGGCCCTCCATGTCCGCGGGCAGCTCCGGCCCGGTGTTCTCCACGCTCAACACGATGCTGCCCGGCCCGGCGGCGAGGCGGACCCGCACCGGCTCGCCGGCGTCGCTGAACTCCACCGCGTTGGCCACCAGCTTGTCCAGCATCTGGGCCACCAGGTCGGGGACACCGATGAGGGCGACGGGCGAACCGGGCAACTCCACGCTGATCGACTGCCCCGGGTAGACGTCGAGATAGCCCGCCACGCACCCCTCCACCAGGGCCCGCAGGTCGAAGTGCTCCCGTTCCGCCTGCTGCAGGGCCTGTTCCAGGCGCGTGGCCTCGCTCATGCGGGCGAGCAGGGTACTGAGCCGGGTCACGCCCTCGCGGGCGCGCTCGGTGTAGACCCGGGAAGCCTCCGGCAGCTCGGAGAGCTCGAGATTCTCCAGCGAGGAGCGCACCACCGCCAGCGGCGTGCGCAGTTCGTGGGAGAGCCGGCCGGTCATGCCCTCCAGGTAGCGGGTGTACTGCTGCAGCCGGCCGAGCATGTTGCCGAAGCTGCGCGCCAGGTCACCGATCTCGTCACCCGCATCATGCCCGCCCACGCGGGTGACCAGGACCCGGCCGTCGCCGCCGATGGCCTGCTCCGCCTCGTTGCGCAGCCGGCGGATGCGCGCGGAGAGCCGCGAGGCGAACCAGAGCAGCCCGAGGATGGCGGCCAGGAACACCGCCAGGGTGACGTTGAAGAGGTTCTCCAGCGCCCGGTTTTGCAGCGTCAGGATGTCGCTATTGGTCTCCTCGACCACCACCGCGCCCAGCACCTGGTCGCCGCTCCTCACCGGGTAGGCGGCCGAGAGGATGCTCAGGCCGCGGACGCTGACGCTGCGCCAGCGGGTCTCCGGACGTCCCTCGAGCGCCCGGTCCACCTCCTGTCCTTCCAGCCGCGCCGCCCCCACCGGGGCGTCATCGAACCCGGCAGCGGGTGGGCTGAGGATGAGCCGGTAGAGACCTGAGAGCAGCTGGCGGGGCAGCGAGGCCGGTTCCGGCTGCGCGCCGGGCCGGGGTTCCTCCGTCGCCGGGCCGAGGCTGCCGGCGAAGGCCAGCACCCGGTGGCGCGGGTCCACCACCCAGATTCGGGCCTGGCTGCGCTCCAGTCCGCGCAGGATTGCCTTGATCTCGGGGGAGGGGAGGGAGAGGCTGCCGAGCGTGTCCGGGGCCCGCGGATCGGCGCTGCCCACCACCGTCTCCACCCGCCGGGTCTGCGGGTCGTCGGCGTCGGCCACGGCGAAGCCGAAGCGGTCTCCCGCCAGGGCCAGGGGCAGCCGCAGCTCGATGTTGTAGCCTTCCGTCGTCTCCTGCCATTCGCCGCGGATGCGCGGTTCGGCCCACGCCCCGCCCGGCGGGGCATCCAGCCGCCGGGCGCTGATCCAGCCGGGCGCGGGGGTGGCGAGCCGGTAGCCATGGTAATGGCCGTCGGGGTCGCGGAAGGCCAGGAGCAGGTGGTCGCCGCCACGGCCTTCGCGATCGCGGGCGGCGGGGTAGACCACCCGGTCGTCCCGCACCTGCAGCAGGACGTAGAGGTGATCGCCGCGCACGCCGAGCAGGAACCTGATGTCGAGGTCAGCCGCGTCCGGCGGCGTCCAGCCGGGCAGCGTCTGGGCCGGGCCGTAGGGCACGCTCAGCCCCTGGTAGGGCAGCCAGTCGTCGGCATAGCCATCGACCACCAGCGGCGTGCTGAGGGGATGGGCATAGGGATTGGCGTGTTCGTCCACGCCGGGGGCGGCGACGGCGGCGCGGAACAGCTCGGTGCGCTCGTGGAGCACCGTGGCGACCGCGCGGGCCGTGCCGAGCAGGGCGTTCTCCTGGCCCTGGCGGAGGAACGCCTCCATCTCCTGGACGTACTGGTAGCCGGCCCAGGGGATCGCCAGCAGCCCCAGGGCCGTCAGCAGCAGCTTGCTGCGCAGGCTCAGGCCGCGGGCGGACATCTCAGCCGGGGCACTTCCAGCGGTAGCCCAGGCCGTGGACCGTCTCGATGCAGTCGAACGCGGGGTCCAATGCGGCGAACTTGCGCCGGATGCGCTTGATGTAGGAGGTGATGGTGGTGGCATCCACCACCGTGCTGGCGTCCTCCATCAGCCGGTCCCGGCTGCGCACGTGGCCGGGATGGCGCACGATGGAGTGGACCATCCAGAACTCGGTGAGCGTCAGCTCCAGGGGCCGGTCCCGCCAGTGGGCCGCCATCCGCTTCAGGTCCAGCCGCAGGGGGCCGCGCTCGAGGACCTCCTCCGCCACGGGCGGAGCGGCGAGCGCCTCCATGCGCCGGAACAGCGCGGCGATGCGGGCGGTGAGGTGGGGCAGGCTGATGTCCTTGGTGAGATAGTCGTCGGCACCCAGCCGCAGGCCCGATACGGCGTCGAGATCGCTGTCGCGGGCGGTGAGGAAAATGATGGGAACGGTGGGGGAGAGCGAACGCAGCTCGCGGCAGAGATCGAACCCCCCCTCGGCCTCGTCCTCCAGTCCGATGTCGATGAGCGCCAGGTCCGGCAGCCGGGTGCGGAATGCCGCCAGGGCGTCGGGCCGGTTGGCGTAGGTACTGACCTGGTAGCCCTGCCGGGAGAAGACGTCGGCGTAGTTTTCGCGGATGGCCGGTTCGTCCTCCACGATGGCGATGCGGCGTCCCATGGCTGCAGTTACTCCCCGATGACCTCGACCCGCAACCAGACGCTGCCGCCACGGCTGCCCGCCATGCGACCGTAGCCGCCGCCTCCGGCCACGCCCGGCGTGCCGGCCGCAATCCCGCCCGAGCCCGCTCCCCCGGAGGCGTATTCAGCGCTGCCTCCCACCTCCACCCATTCACCCAGGGGAGCGCTGATCGTGGTGGCGATGGTGCGCGCCTCCAGCGCCCCGCCGGAAAGGCGGGCCTGGCGCGGACTGATGTCGATGATCACTCCGTCCCCCGTGACCCGGGCCCGGGCGTAGAAGCCGCTGTCGGCGGAGAGGTAGCGGCTGCTCTCCCGGATCGTTCCGCTGCGGGGGTCGTAGCTGTGCTCCCGCACGGGCACGGCGGTGCCGGTACGGATGAAGGCCCAGCCCCCCTCCAGCACCCGCACCTTTTGCCCGGCCTCGTCATGGCGCTCCCCGCTCCGGCCGGAGAGCCGGCCGCGCAGGGATGGCTCCCCTTCCCCCAGGCCCCCGGCGATGTCGCCCCGATCCATGCCGTAGCCCTGGTCCGTGGTCTGGCGCACGCTCACCAGCAGTGTGCGGAGGGGACGGTCCACCTCGGCCAGTACCCCGCGCAGACGGGCGATCTCGGCCGGCTCGGCGCGCACGATGAGCTGGTTGTTGTAGTGGCTGAGCCCCACGCCCGGCCCGGCCAGCGGGCGCAGCAGCGCTTCCGCCTGGGCGCCGGTGAGGTGGCTGAGCTCGATGACCTCCAGGCGTGATTCGGCCATCGCGCCGCTCCAGGCCAGCCACAGCAGCAGCCACAACAGCACGGGTGAGAGGGAGCGGCGGGCGGGCACGGGATCAGAGATGGAGGCGGTTGAGGTTGGGATCCCGCTCGCCCACGTCCCAGGCCTTGTGGAACAGGGCGGCGTACTCGCGGGCCGCGTGGGGCGCGTAGAAGTTGACGCTGCCGCTGTAGCCGCGCGCGGTGTCCCGCAGCAGCAAACCGGTGTCGTCCACCACCAGGTAGGCCTTGTTGAAGCTGCGGTGATCGGGATGGGCATGGCGGATCTCGATGCGGCTGGTGAGCCGCCCTGCCAGTTCCACCAGCCGGTGGCGGCCGTGGATCACCGGCTCCATGTCCTGTACCAGGATCCGCACCCAGGAGAGGTGATGGCGGCGGGCCAGGGCGCTGACCGCGTCGATGAAATCGGCGTCGTCGTAGACCTTGCGGTCCAGGTCGTGAGTGAAGATGAGCAGGGTGCGATGGCCCTGCCGCACCAGCTCGGTCGCCGCAGCGCGGCAGTCGTCGCTGGTTTCGAGGGGCACCGGCGTGTCGGTCTCCCCGAGGACATGGCGGCTGAGATCCAGCATGGCGCGTTCTCCTTTCCGGCCCCGTGAACGTTGAAATTACACCACGAAGGCACGAAGGACACGAAGAAAAGAGTAAAGACAAAAACCATGTAACCGCAGATTGCGTTGATTTTCGTGGATGGGCATGTGCGGTTGTTCAACCGGCAGTCAGATTTGATCCGCACACGGGACTTACCAAAGGCGGCGCCAGGACGGTATCCGCTGCAACATGACGGCTGTCCGGTTTGCACACAAAGAAATCTGCGTTAATCAGCGTAATCTGCGGTTAACTTCATCATTTCTTCGTGTCCTTCGTGCCTTCGTGGTGAAAAGAAAAACGTTCTGGCCACCTGGCCTCAGCAGTTGCGGGCCTGTTCGGCGGCGTTGCCGGTGTAGGTGGCGGGGGTGAGCTCGAGCAGACGCGCCTTGGCCGCGTCGGGAATCTCCAGGCCGCGGATGAAGGCCTGGACCGAGTCGCGGTCGATGCCGCCCCGGCCGCGGGTGAGTTCCTTGAGACGCTCGTAGGGCTTCTCCACGCCGTAGCGGCGCATGACCGTCTGGATGGGCTCGGCCAGCACCTCCCAGGCGTTGTCCAGATCCTCGGCCAGGCGCGGGGGATTCACCTCGAGCTTGCCGATGCCCTTGAGGCTGGACTGGTAGGCGATGAGGGAGTGGGCCACGCCCACGCCCAGGTTGCGCAGCACGGTGGAATCGGAGAGATCGCGCTGCCAGCGGGAGACCGGCAGCTTGCTGCCGAGGTGCTGGAACAGGGCGTTGGCCACGCCGAGGTTGCCCTCGGAGTTCTCGAAGTCGATGGGGTTGACCTTGTGGGGCATGGTGCTGGACCCCACCTCGCCGGCCACGGTCTTCTGCTTGAAGTAGCCGAGCGAGATGTAGCCCCAGACGTCGCGATCGAAATCCAGCAGCACGTTGTTGAAGCGGGCCACGGCGTCGAAGTACTCGGCGATGTAGTCGTGGGGTTCGATCTGGGCGGTGGAGGGGTTCCACTCCAGGCCGAGGCTTTCCACGAAGTGCTTCGCGACCACCGGCCAGTCCACCTCCGGGTAGGCGGAGAGGTGGGCGTTGTAGTTGCCCACCGCGCCGTTCATCTTGCCCAGCAGCGGTACCTGCACCAGGGTTTCCCGCTGGCGCCGCAGGCGGTGGACGAAGTTGGCCATCTCCTTGCCCAGCGTGGTGGGAGAGGCCGGCTGGCCATGGGTGCGGGCGAGCATCGGCTGGTCGGCCAGGTCGTGGGCCAGCGCGGTGAGGGCGTCGATCAGCGTGTCCATGGCCGGCAGCAGCACCTGGGTGCGGGCCTCGGCCAGCATCAGGGCATGGGCCAGGTTGTTGATGTCCTCGGAGGTGCAGGCGAAGTGGATGAACTCGCTCACCGCCGCGAGCTCCGCGTTGCCCGCGATGTGCTCCTTGATCAGGTACTCCACCGCCTTCACGTCGTGGTTGGTGGTGCGCTCGATGTTCTTGACCCGGCGCGCATCCTCCTCGGTGAAGTTTTCCGCCAGCTCCTCCAGCAGCTGGCGGGCATGGGCGCTCAACCCGGGCACCTCGGGAATGCTCTCCAGTCCGGCGAGCAGTTCCAGCCAGCGGACCTCGACCCCGACCCGGTGACGGATCAGGCCATACTCGCTGAAGATGGGGCGCAGCTCCGCCGTCTTGCTGCCGTAGCGGCCGTCGATGGGGGACACGGCGGTCAGGGTGGAGAGTTCCATGGGCACTCCTTGGATCACGTGAATCGGTCGCCACACGCCCGGGACGGATCGGCCGGGCCGGAAAACCGCTAATGATACACCAAGGTCCCGGAGGCCGTCTCACGCCACCGCCTTGCGCCGCAGGGCCAGGATGCCGGCCAGGCATACCAGCACCATGCCGGCCAGGGTCACGGGGCCGAGGGTCTCGTCCCAGAGCATCCGGCCGTAGAGAGCGGCGAAGACCACGGCGGTGTAGGTGAAGGGGCCGATGCGGCCCACCGGGGCCAGCGAATAGGCCCGGGTGAGCAGCAGCTGGCCGATGGTGGCGAGCCCGCCCACCCCCATCAGCAGCAGCCATTCACGGGGTTCGGGCGCACGCCAGTACCAGGCCAGCGGCAGCGCCGCGACCGCGGTGGAGAGCAGGCTGTAGTAGAAGACGATGCGGGTGGGCGGCTCGATGCCCGCCATGCGGCGGATGCCGACGAAGGCCAGCGCCGCCAGCACGCCGGAGGCCAGTCCGGCGAGGGCCGCCGGCTGGAAGACTCCGAAGCCGGGCTTGAGTATCAGTAGGATGCCGGTGAAGCCCGCGGCGATGGCGATGTAGATGCCCCGGGTCACCGGTTCACGCAGCCAGAACCAGGCGATGAGCGGGGTGAACAGCGGTGCGGTGTAGTTGAGCAGCACCGCCTCGCCGAGGCGCAGCTCGGCGATGGCGTAGAAGAAGCAGAACATGGCCGCCACGCCGCTCAGGCTGCGCCCCAGGTGGAGCCGGAGATGGGGCGTGGCCAGGCCGCGGACCCCGTGGCGCAGCATCCACGGGGTCATGGCCAGCAGGCCGAACAGGCTGCGGAAGAAGACCACCTGGGTGTAGTGCAGTTGGCCGGTGGAGATCTTGATGACCGCGCCCATGGAGGCGAAGGCGAGGGCCGCGCCCACCAGCAGCAGGGCGCCGCGCTGGATGTCCCGGTGGTTCATCGTGGCAGCAGGTCGCGGGTTGGGTGTCGGGGTGGTCGGCTCGGACGAGGGGGAACTAGTGTACTGCGCCGCTCTTGGAGGCCCATTCAGCGAGTCGCCGGCCGGTCAGATGCAAGGCGCGTTTGCGCAGGAAGGGCAGGCCCCCTTTCAAGCGAGCGCAACGCCGCAGATGGCCGGCCGGCGGCTCGCCCGCAGGGAGCCCCCCGAAAGCGCCATGACTGCGTTGCAGTGCTTGACAAGGGAACAACCATTGCCTGCGCGCTGCGCCTTGTCCTGGCACTTTCGGGGGGGCTCTGAAAGTGCCTCCAAGAGTGGCGCAGTACACTAGTGTACGGGTCCCCCGATCTCGGCCAGCAGCGCCCGGGTCGTGGCCAGGATGCGGCGGCGCTGGAGGAAGAGCTGCAGGCGGCTGCCGCCGCGCTGGCGCCACAGGAAGGCGGCCCGGACCCCGGCCAGCAGGAGCGCCCGGACCCGGGCGGCGTTGTCCGGGTTTTCCAGGTAGACCGGTTCGCCCCGGACCAGGATCCGGAAGCGCAGGCGACTCAGGGTGTCGCCGTAGGTGCCGCCCAGGTTGGCGATGACATTGGTGTGGGTGGCGCCGAAGGTCTCGGCCTGGGCGCTGGCGCGCTCGATGCCGGCGCGCAGGGTCGCGAGCATGTCCCGGTCGCGGTGCAGGCGCCTCTCCAGGTACATGAGGCTCACCACGTAGCGGGTGATCTCCGCATCCTGCGGGCTCTGGGCGAGCTGCGAGGCCAGGGTCTCCAGCCCCAGGCGCACGCCCGCTGTGCCGTCGAAGACCGCGGGAACGTCCGGCGCGTCGATGCGCAGGAGACTGCCGATGCTGGACCGGTAGGGCGTCTCCGGCACGCGCCCCTCGCGCGCCTGGAGCTGCACCAGCAGCGCGGCCTGGAACACGCCGGCCAGCGCCAGGGTGATGTCCCGCAATCGTTCGCTCAAAGGCCCACCTCGGTTTCGCTGCGCTGGAAAGATTCGATGATGCCCCCGCCCAGGCACACCTCGCCCTGGTAGAAGACCACGGACTGGCCCGGAGTCACCGCCCGTTGTGGTTGTCCGAACACCACCCGGAGCCGATCGCCGGCCGCCTCGATGCGGCACGGCTGGTCGGTCTGCCGGTAGCGGACGCGGGCGGTGCAGTCGCAGGGCAGCGGCGGCGGCCCGCCCGCCACCCAGTGCAGATCGGCGGCGCTCAGTGATCGGCTGAAGAGCAGGGGGTGATCGTGGCCCTGGGCCACCACCAGGACATTGCGCTCGAGCGCCTTGTCCACCACGTACCAGGGTGCGCCGCTGCCCTCGGGCAGGCCGCCGATGCCCAGCCCCTGGCGCTGGCCCAGGGTATGGTACATCAGCCCGGTGTGGCGCCCGATGATCCGGCCCTCGGGCGTCTCGATGTCGCCCGGCCGGGCGGGCAGGTAGCGGGCCAGGAAATCCCGGAACTTGCGCTCGCCGATGAAGCAGATGCCGGTGCTGTCCTTCTTGGCGTGGTTGGGCAGGCCGGCCGCCGCGGCGATGCGCCGCACCTCCTCCTTGCGCAGGTCGCCCACGGGGAACAGGGTGCGGGCCAGCTGGGACTGGCCCAGGGTATAGAGGAAATAGCTCTGGTCCTTGCCGGGGTCGGCCCCGCGCAGCAGGCGCCAGCGGCCCTGCAGGTGGTCGCTGCGGGCGTAGTGGCCGGTGGCGATGGTATTGGAGCCGAGAGCGGCCGCGTGGTCGAGGAAGGCCCGGAACTTGATCTCCTTGTTGCACATCACGTCGGGATTGGGGGTTCGGCCCGCGGCGTACTCGCGCAGGAAATACTCGAACACCCGGTCCCAGTACTCGGCGGAGAAGTTGACCGTGTGCAGGCGGATGCCCAGCAGGCTGCACACGGCCTCGGCATCGGCGAGATCCTCGGCCGCGGCGCAGTACTCCCCGCGGTCGTCCTCCTCCCAGTTCTTCATGAACAGGGCTTCCACGGCGTAGCCGCGCTCCAGCAGGCGCAAGGCGGAGACCGCGGAATCCACGCCGCCGGAGAGCCCGACGATGACCCGCTTCCCGCTCATCGACCGCCCCGTTCCGGCGCCGGGCAGGCGGGGGTGACGCTCGCGGCCTTCCTGCGCCACAGCTCCAGCGGCGCCACCAGCGGCAACTCGCCGTTGGCGCCGTACCAGGAATCCACCGCGTAGCGCTGTCCGCTGCCGCGCTCCCCGATGACCGCCGTCCAGTGGATATCGAACAGCCACGGGTTGCGCCGGACACGGCCCACGCTCCGGTGCCAGCGCAGCAGGCCGGAATCATCGAGCAGATGCAGGTAGGTGGCGGTATTGGTGGACTCGTCGATGCAGTCCTGCTGACCCCGGACCCAGGAGCCGGCGCTGTTGCAGGCCCGATCGGCGCTGGTGCCGGAGCGCCGCCCCGCCAGGCTCTCCAGCAGCGCCACCGCCGCGGCGATGCGGCTGCGTTCCGCGGCGGCATCGACCAGCGGCCGGCGGAACAGTCCCCGTACCGACGACCACTCCGCGGCGGTGAGCCGGATTTCAGTCTGGTGCCGGCAGCCGTAGCCGTGGCAGATGTTGAAGGGCGGGGGGGTGGCCGCCGGGGCGAGGGCGGGGAGCAGCCCGAGCAGCAGCCCGCCGGCGAGTCCTTTCATGGCCCGGGCCTCCAGCCGTCGCGCCACACCTCGAGTGGGAGGATCTCCGGCGCCGCGCCATTGGGGTGGAACCAGCTGTCCACGGCATAGGCGGTGGCGCCCGGGATCTCGCGGATCACCGCGGTGGTGTGTGGCCAGCGGCCGATGAACAGGCCGCGGGTGGCGCGTGGGGCGACCGCGTGGTGGCGGAGCAGCCCGCCGGACTCCAGCAGGCGCAGGTAGGTGGTGGTGTTGGTGGACTCGTCGATGCAGTCGAGCTGATCGGGGCCCGTCCGGTCGAAACGGGTCATCGCGAGGTCGCCGGCCGTGCCGGTGCGCGCGCCGCTGAGGCGCTCCAGGTAAGCGACCGCGGTGGCGATCCGGCGCCGTTCGGCTGCTGCGTCGGGGGCGGGCGGGTCGAACAGCCGACGCACTTCCAGCCACTGTTCCGGGGTGAGCCCCACCGTGTCCAGCCACCGGCAGCCGTGGCCATGGCAGACCGAGAAGCGCTCGGGCACCGGCGCGGTGATGATATCCCCGCGCACGAAGGTGTCCCGTGCCGGGGTGCAGCCGAGAGCCAGCACCGCGGCGAGCACCGGGATGGCCTGGGTCCTGGAACGTGGATGGTGCTGTCGTCGGGGCACGGTGCCGCTCATGTGTCGTCGCAGGCGGGAATCGTAGCGAAAAACACCGGTCGAGTGTGAATTCCCGGTCAGGCATATGGAGCAGGCTCCGATTCGGCCGCCACCTGGGCGGGGCATTGTTCCATGCCCGGCGCATTCAACGGCACAGCGTGCGGGATTTGCCGGGGCCTTGCGGTTCGCGGGGATTTGATGCCCACTCCGTTCACGGGCGTATGAAAACGCTTCCCCACGTTTATACAATGTTCCCGATACTAGTGTACTGCGTCACTCTTGGAGGTACTTTCAGAGCCCCCCGAAAGTGCCAGGACAAGGCGCAGTGCGCAGGCAATGGTTGTTCCCTTGTCAAGCGCTGCAACGCGGTCATGGCGCTTTCGGGGGGCTCCCTGCGGGCGAGCCGTTGGTCGGCCATCTGCGGCGTTGCGCTTGCTTGAAAGGGGGCCTGCCATTCCTGCGCAAGCGCGCCTTGCATCTGACCGGCCAACGACTCGCTGAATGTGCCTCCAAGAGTGACGCAGTACACTAGCGCCCATGCCCGGATCCTTTGAGGAGATTCCATGAACGAGAAAGCCCGCGGACAAGGCCTGTTGAGCGTGGAGCAGGCCCTGGAGGCCCTGCTGACACGGGCCGAGCGTATCGTTGACAGGGAGGAGGTTGCGCTCGACGAGGCCCTGGGGCGGGTGCTGGCCCACGGCCTCGCATCGCCCCAGAACGTCCCGCCCCACGACAACAGTGCCATGGACGGGTATGCCGTACGCTGCGCCGACCTGGCCGGTGGCGCCCTGCGGGTGGGCCAGCGCATTCCGGCCGGCAGCCAGGGAGTGCCGCTCGAGCCCGGCACCTGTGCCCGCATCTTCACCGGAGCGCCGATCCCCCCCGGGGCCGATGCGGTGGTGATGCAGGAGCACTGCCGGGTGGCGGGCGAACAGGTCACGGTGGAGCAGCCCGCCAGTCCCGGACAGCACGTCCGCCGGGCCGGCGAGGACATCACCGCGGGGGCGGAGATTCTTGCCGCCGGCACCCGGCTGCGCCCGCAGGAACTGGGGCTGGCCGCCTCGGTGGGGCTGGCGCGGCTGCCGGTGGTGCGCCGTCCGCGGGTGGCGCTGTTCTCAACCGGCGATGAGCTGGTGGCGCCCGGGGAGGCCCTGGGTCCGGGCCAGATCTACAACTCCAACCGCTATACCCTGGCCGGCCTGCTCCGCAACCTGGGCTGCGAGGTGCTCGACCTGGGGGCGGTGGAGGATACCCTGGAGGCGACCCGCGAGGTGCTGCGGCGCGCCGCCGGGGCGTGCGATCTGATTCTCACCAGCGGCGGGGTGTCGGTGGGGGAGGAGGATCACGTGAAGGCGGCGGTGGAATCGCTGGGCGCGCTGGAGCTGTGGCGCATCGCGGTCAAGCCGGGCAAGCCGCTCGCCTTCGGCAGCGTGGACGGCACACCCTTCATGGGACTGCCCGGGAACCCGGTCTCCAGCTTCGCCACCTTCTGCCTGTTCACCCGCCCGTTCCTGCTGCGCCGCCTGGGCGTGCAGGCGGTGATGCCCCGGGTCATTCCGGCGGAGTCAGGATTCGACTGGACCCGTCCGGGGGACCGGCGCGAGTACCTGCGGGCACGCCTGGAGCCTGACGCCGCGGGGCGCACCGTGGTTACCCTCTACCCGAACCAGGGTTCCGGCGTGCTCACCTCCACGAGCTGGGCCGAGGGTTTCGTCATCGCCCCCGAGGGCCAGGTCATCCGCCGCGGTGACCCGGTGAGCTATATTCCATTCGCGGAGCTGTTGTCCTGAACCGCACGGGAGCCATGCTGATGATCCGGATTCTCTATTTCGCCCGCCTGCGGGAACAGCTCGGCACCGGCGCCGAGACCCTGCCGCTTCCCGAGGGTGTCACCGACGTGGCCGGACTGCGTCATCTGCTCCAGGCACGGCAAGGTGTCTGGAGCGAGGCCCTGGGGGGCAGCGCCCGGGTGCTGGTGGCGGTCAACCAGGAGATGGCTGAAGACGCCACGGTGCTCAGTGACGGCGACGAGGTGGCTTTCTTCCCGCCGGTGACCGGGGGCTGAGGCGTCTCCCGGCCATGGGTGCGCCGGCCGCCACTACGGTGCTGTTCCGAGCCGCTGGATGGCTGGTGCCGGTGCTGGCGCTGCTGCTCGGTGCGGCCGGCACGGCCGAGGTGCCGTTCGTCGATGATGAGCTGGTGGCGCGCATCGGCGCGGAGTTCGGCGACGAGGCCGGTGAGCGGCTGGTGAAGTGGCGCGAACTGATGGAGACGGCGGGTGATGTCGGGGAGGAGGAGAAGCTCGAGCGGGTGAACCGTTTCTTCAACCGGCTCAACTTCGTTTCCGACCTCCAGCACTGGGGCCAGGAGGACTACTGGGCCACCCCGGTGGAGTTCCTCGCCACCGACGGTGGCGACTGCGAGGACTTTTCCCTGGCCAAGTACTTCACTCTCAAGGCGCTCGGCGTGCCCGAGGAGAAGATGCGGCTGACCTACGTCAAGGCGCTGCGGCCCAACGCGGTGAGCCAGGCCCACATGGTGCTCACCTACTACTCCAGCCCCGAGGCGGTCCCGCTGGTGCTGGACAACCTGATCCAGCCCATCCGGCCCGCCACGTCGCGCACCGACCTGGTGCCGGTCTACAGTTTCAATGGTGCGGGGCTGTGGATCGCGAAGCAGCGTGGCCGCGGCGTGCGGGCAGGGGACTCCAGCCGGCTCAGCCGCTGGACCGAACTGCTGCAGCGATTCAACTCCGGTGACGTGCGCAAATCCCGGGAATGACCATACGCGGTACCCTCGATCATGGGAGAGCAGCGGACATGACACTTTTCAGGCAGCTGGTGGCCACCATCCTGATGCTTTTCCTGGTGGTGTTCTCCGTGACCCTGCTGGTGAACCTCAACAGCTCCCGCACCTTCCTGCAGGAGCAGCTGGTCTCCCACGCGCAGGACACGGCAACCTCCCTGGGGCTGTCCATCTCCACCCACCTGCGCGCCGACGATCTGCCGGCCATGGAATCGATGGTCAACGCGGTGTTCGACCGGGGCTACTACCGCAGGATCGAGCTCCGGCGCATGGACGGCGCCCCGGTGGTGGTGCGGGAGCTTGAAGTGCGCATCGAGGGGGTGCCGGAGTGGTTCATCCGCTGGCTGCCGCTGGAGGCGCCCAGTGCCGATGCCCTGGTCATGTCGGGCTGGAACCAGGTCGGTACCGTCACGGTACAGAGTCATCCCGGCTATGCCTACGCCGCCCTGTGGGATACGGCCCGGCAGCTGTTCGCCTGGTATGCCGGGCTGGCCTTGGCGGCAATGCTCACCGGCTGGCTCGTTCTGCGGCTGCTGTTCCGGCCGCTGCTGGATGTGGAGCGCCAGGCCGAGGCCATCTGCGCACGCAACTACGATATGCGCATCCCTCTGCCGCACACCCGTGAGCTGCGCCGTGTCGTGGTGGCGATGAACAACATGACCGGCAAGGTGAAGGCCATGTTCGAGGAACAGGCCCGGGCGACCGGCCAGCTCCAGCGCCAGGCCTACAGCGACCCGGTGACCGGACTGGGCAACCGCCGCTACTTCAGCAGCCAGGCGGAGAGCCGGCTCGGCTCCGGCGACGAGGCGGGCGGGGTGCTCTTCATCGTCCAGCTCGAGGGGGTGGAGGAGATCAACCAGTCCCGCGGCTATGCCGCCGGCGACGAGTTCCTGCGCGCCGCCGCAGGCGTTGTCTCCGCCTGCCTGACGGGGCAGCCCGGCGCCCTGGCGGCACGCCTGTCGGGCGCCGCCTTCGGAATGATGCTGCCGGGGCTCGAGCGAGCCGATGCGGAGTCGGCGGCCGTGGACATCAGCACGGCCCTTGCTTCACTGCACACCCAGGGGTTGACCGAATCCTCGTCCGTGGCGCACCTGGGCGGGTGTCTCTACCGCCCGGGGGGCAGCTACCACGACATCATGGCCGAGGCGGACCGGGCGCTCAGCCTCGCCCAGTCCCGGGGCGCCAACACCTGGCACTGCACCACGCTGCCCGTGGACAGGGGGGCGGAGGTGCATGGCGGACAGGAGTGGCACGCCTTCCTCGAAGCGGTAGTGCGGGAGGGACGCTTCGAGCTCCACAGCCAGCCGATCGTGGCCGCGGGCGATCCGGGTCGGGTGCTCCACCGCGAGGTCCTGGTCCGCGTCGCCGCCGCCGACGGCAGTCTCAGGAATGCGGGCATCTTCATGCCGATGGCGGAGCGCCGGGGGCTGGCCACCGCTTTCGACCGGGCCATCGTGGAGCGTGTGCTCGGACTGATGAGCCCGGGCGGGGTGCTGGCGGTGAACCTCTCGCCGGTCTCCCTGGAGGATGGGGCGTTCCTCGGCTGGCTGGAGGCACGGCTGGAGCCGGCGGCAACCGGCGGCCGGCTGATCTTCGAGGTGCCGGAATTCGGCGCAACCCGATCCCTGGAGGCCCTGCTGGCGTTCACCCGCGTGCTCCAGGCCCGGGGCCACGGCATCGCGGTGGACCATTTCGGCCGCGGTTTCGCGAACTTCGGCTATCTGCGGTCCCTGCGGCCGGAATACGTCAAGATCGACAGCGCCTATACCCGCAACGTCGGTGCGAGCCAGGACGACCAGTTCTTCGTGGGTTCCCTGTGCCGGGTGGCCCACAGCCTGGATATCGACGCCATCGCCGAGGCGGTGGAGTCGGAGGCGGAGTGGGCGGTGCTGCGGGATCTGAACGTGGACGGCATCCAGGGCTACGCGGCGGGCCGTCCGGCGCCGATGTAGGACCTCCCGGCCGGGAGGCAGGTTGACGGGAAACGGATGAAGGGGGACAGATGCGGTGATGGGTGATGAGAACCGCGGCGCCTGGCATCCATCACGCATTCACGGTGATGGGTGATGTGTCATGAGTGATGGGAATTGCGGAATCCTCCTGATCACCCATCACCCATCACCCATCACCCATCACCCATCACCCATCACCCACCAGGCTCAGAGGAGCTCCTCCTCGCTCAGGGAAAAGCCGGGGGCGCCGCCTTCGCGCAGCCGTTCGCGGGCACTGCGGCGGGCCGTGAGCTTGCGCTGGGCCTCCACCGGCAGCTCGGTGATCAGGATCAGGTTCTTGTCGATGAGCAGGTGGATGAGGTCCTCCACCACCCGCACCAGCTCCAAATCGCTCAGCTCCAGGTAGCCCTCGGGACTCGAGTCGTCCCCGATGAACTCCCGCAACTGGTGATCCCCCGCCGCCAGCCACTCGTCCGCATCCGCTTCGGGCTGCTCGAACAGGGCCACGATTCGTCCTTCAGCGTCACGTCGCACGTAGGGCATGTGATGGAGTTCTCAATTTTGACAAATATCTACAATTTTCCGCCCCAGGTATCCAGACTCTCTGGATGCCTGTCACCTCATCCACTCATAATGCGATTCAGCAGGCATGAGGCGTCTTGATTCCTACTGTATGGCAATTTTACCGCTGTACAGCAAGGGAAAATGTGCCATGGACGCCCTATCCTTATATAGAGTGTCGATGTAGCCGCAACATTGCGGCTCTTCATCAGGGCCGGTCCACGGCAACCCCATCGACAGCGGTGAGGTCTCAGGCGTAAAAATAACACCATGCACGCCCAACCCAACCCCACAGGCAACGAAACGGAGCCGTCTGCGCCCGGTATCGAGGAGCGCAGTTTCGACGATCCCCTGCTCGACTGCCTGGTGCTGCTCACCCAGCACCACCACCGGCCCATCAGCGTCGAGGCTCTCCGTGCCGGTCTGCCGCTGGTCCAGAACCGCCTCACCCCCGAACTGTTCGTCCGGGCCGCCGCCCGGGGCGGGCTCTCGGCGCGGCTGGTGAAGCGCCCGCTGCGGCGCATCAGCCCCCTTACCCTGCCGGCGGTCCTGCTGCTGGAGGACAACCAGGCCTGCCTGCTGTTGGCGCTGGACAACCGCAACGGGAAGGCGCAGGTGGTGCAGCCCGAGTCCGGCACCGGCGTGGCGGAGGTGGCCCTCGCCGAGATTGAGCCCCTCTACACCGGCTATGTCATCTTCGTGCGGCCCGAGTACCGGTTCGACGCCCGGGCCCCCGAACTGCTCGGCATCCGCAGCCGGCACTGGTTCTGGGGCACCCTGGCCCGGTCCTGGCGCATCTACCGCGATGTGCTGGTGGCCTCGTTCCTCATCAACCTGTTCGCCCTGGCCAGCCCGCTGTTCATCATGAACGTCTATGACCGGGTGGTGCCCAACAATGCGGTGGAGACCCTCTGGGTGCTGGCCATCGGTGTCGCCATCGTCTACGGCTTCGACCTGCTGCTGCGGGCGTTGCGCGGCTACTTCATCGATATCGCCGGGCGCAAGTCGGACGTGATTCTCTCGGCCATGATATTCGAGCGGGTACTGGGCATCCGGATGATGGACCGGCCCGTCTCCGTGGGGGCCTTCGCCAACAACCTGCGCGAATTCGAGAGTGTCCGCGATTTCATCACCTCGGCCACCATCTCGACCGTTGTGGATCTCCCCTTCGTGGTCCTGTTCCTGGTCGTGATCGCCTTCGTGGGCGGCCCCATCGTGCTGGTGCCCGCGGTGGCCATTCCCATCGTCCTCATCTACGCCCTGTTCGTGCAGGGACCCCTGCGCGAGGCGGTGGATCACTCCATGCGCATGGCCACCCAGAAGAACGCCACCCTGGTGGAGAGCCTCACCGGGCTGGAGGCCATCAAGACCCTGGGCGCGGAGGGGGTGATACAGCGGCGCCTGGAGCAGGCCACCGGCTACATGGCCCGGTGGGGCGTGCGCGCGCGGATGCTCTCGGCCTCGGCCCTCAACATCGCCGTGCTGATGCAGCAACTGGCCACGGTGGGCACGGTCATCTTCGGCGTCTATCTGATCGGGGAGGGCGAGATCAGCCTCGGCGGCCTCATCGCCAGCGTCATTCTCACCGGCCGGGCGGTCGCGCCCACCGGCCAGGTGGCCAACCTGGCCACCCGCTACCACCAGGCACGGGCGGCCCTGCAGAGCCTGAACTCCATCATGGGCCTGCCCCAGGAGCGGTCCACGGGACAGGATTTTGTCCACCGGCCGGTCCTGCAGGGCGATATCGATCTGCGGGACGTCAGCTTCTCCTACCCCGGGCAGAGCGAGCGGGCACTGACCGGCGTCAACCTGCGCATCCGCGCCGGGGAGAAGGTGGCGCTCATCGGCCGGGTCGGCTCCGGCAAGACCACGGTGGAGAAGCTCATCCTCGGACTCTATGCGCCCACGGACGGGGCGGTGCGCATCGACGGCATCGACCTGCGCCAGATAGACCCGGCAGATCTGCGCCGCAACACCGGTTACGTTCCCCAGGACACACTCCTGTTCTATGGCAGCGTGCGGGATAACATCCGTCTCGGGGCGCCATTCGCCGATGATCGGGAAGTTCTGCGGGTGGCGGAGCTGTCCGGGGTGACCGATTTCGTCAACCTGAATCCGGCCGGGTTCGACATGATGGTGGGCGAGCGGGGCGAAACCCTCTCCGGCGGCCAGCGCCAGGCCATTGCCATCGCCCGCGCCCTGCTGCTGGAACCGCCGATCCTGCTGCTGGACGAACCCACCAACTCCATGGACAACACCACCGAGGAGCAGTTCAAGACCCGGATGGTGCAGGTGCTGGCCGGAAAGACCGTGGTGCTGGTGACCCACCGGGCCTCCCTGCTCAACCTGGTGGACCGGATCGTGGTCATGGACAGCGGTCGCATCGTCGCCGACGGACCCAAGGAGCAGGTCCTGGAGGCGCTCAAACAGGGCAAGCTGCGCGTGGCGCGCTAGAACGGGCGGACATGGACGAGGAAAGACGAGACATAGAGCGCAGCGGCGCGGCGGGTGAGCCCCGGACCCCGGCCAACCCTTCCATGATCAAGGAGCCGGAGGATCTGGACTTCGTTTCGGATGCCGCCGCCGCCGTGCTCGAGGACGCTCCGCGGGGGGGGCGTTTCATCGTCTGGTCGATCCTGCTGTTCATCGCCCTCGCCGGGGTCTGGGCCAGCCGCGCCGAGCTGGACGAGGTGACCCGCGGCGTGGGCAAGGTGATCCCCTCCCGCCAGGTCCAGGTCATCCAGAATCTCGAAGGCGGTATCGTTGGCGAGCTCCTGGTGCATGAAGGCGACATCGTCGACAAGGGCCAGGTCCTGATTAAGATCGACGACGTTCGGTTCTCCTCCTCGTTCCGGGAGAGCCGGCTGCGCTACCTGGCCCTCGCCGCCAAGGCCGCCCGCCTGCGCGCCGAAGCCCTGGGGGAGGAGTTCAAGGCCCCGGAGGAGGTGGTCAAGGAGCAGCCCGAACTGGTGGAGCGGGAACGGGAGCTCTACGCCACCCGCCAGCAGCAGCTGGAGGCCAGCATCCGCATCCTGCGGGAGCAGGAGACCCAGCGCCGGCAGGAGCTGGCGGAGCTGGAGGCGAAAAAGGGCCAGGTGGGGCGCAGCTACAACCTGGCCTACCGCGAACTGGTAATGACCCGCCCGCTGGTCAAGGACGGCGCCATTTCCGAGGTGGAGGTACTGCGGCTCGAGCGCCAGGTCAACGATCTGCGCGGCGATCTCAAGGCCACCGAACTGGCCATTCCCCGGGTCCAGTCGCGCCTGGATGAGGCCCAGCGCAAACTGGAGGAGGCGCGGCTGGCGTTCCGCAACGATGCGCGCACGGAACTCAACGAGACCACCGCCGAGATGGGACGGCTGTCGGAGTCCAACATCGCCCTCGAAGACCGGGTGGAGCGGACCCTGGTGCGTTCACCTGTGCGTGGCGAAGTGAAACGGCTGCTGGTGACCACCGAGGGCGGTGTGGTGCAGCCGGGCATGGATCTCGTGGAGATCGTGCCCCTGGAGGACAGCCTGATGGTGGAAGCCAAGATCTCCCCGCGGGACATCGGCTTCCTCCATCCGGGCCAGGCGGCCATGGTCAAGTTCACCGCCTACGATTTCGCCATTTACGGGGGGCTGCCGGGCAAGCTCGAGCAGATCAGTCCCGACAGCCTCACGGACGAAAACGGTGAGACCTACTATCTGGTACGGGTCCGCACGGACAAGAACCATCTGGGCAGTGAACAGAAGCCGCTGCCCATCATCTCCGGGATGCAGGCCGGGGTGGACATCCTCACCGGGAAGAAGACGGTGCTCGAATATCTCCTCAAACCGGTATTGAGGGCCAAGGAGTATGCACTCAGGGAACGTTGAGAGCGCCACCATGGTGGTTATCGGCACGAACCGGGACGAACTCGCCGGACGCTGGCGCGATGCGCTGGGCTCCGGCTTCCAGACGGGCACTGTCGCCAACCTCGATCTGCTGCGCCAATGGCTTGCCGCCCGTCCGGCCGGATTGCTGCTGCTACATCACCGGCTGCCGGGTCTGAACGGTCGCGATGGGGTCGTGCAGCTGCACAAGGCCCACCCCAACCTGCGCATCATCCTCTTTTCGGATCGACCTGGAGACGACGAGGGACTGACCTTCCTGATGGCCGGGATCCGCGGCTACTGCAACACCTACATGGCCCAGCCGCTGCTGGCCCAGGCGGTGCGGACGGTGCTCGACGGCGAGGTCTGGGTGGGCTGGAGCCTGATGCAGCGCCTCATCCGCGCGGCCGGAGCCGGCGCCGTGCCCGGGGCCAGCGGAAACGGTCTGGAGGGGTTGACCGCGCGGGAGCTGGATACCGCCCGGCTGGTGGCCGGCGGTGCCAGCAACAAGGTCATCGCCTCCGAACTCGGCATCACCGAACGCACGGTCAAGGCCCACCTCGGCTCCATCTTCCAGAAGACCGGGACGAAGGACCGTCTGCAACTGGCCCTGCTGGTGAACGGCCAGCCCGGACGGACGGTCCATTGACGGATAACGGCGAGTTCCGGGTGGCTGGGAGCCTGTCGGACTTGAGACTGATCTACTGCGCCGGCGGGACAGCGGTCCATATGGGTCCGATTTTTCGTTACATAGACCCACTATGCGCCTCAAAATCGGCCCCATCTGTCCTCGCTCTCCCACTCGGCTCGCTACGATCGCTCAAGTCCGACAGGCTCCTAGGGAAGGCGGGTGACGGAGCCGTTTTCCCATCACTCATCACCATGAGTGCGTAGGGCCGGATTCATCCGGCCAGGCACGGCGCCGAACCCCGGCACCCTGTGCGGATGAATCTGCACCTGGGATCCCGTCTCCCCACCCACCCGGGCCGTAGGGCCGGATTCATCCGGCCAGGTAGTGGCAGTCCCTCGTTCGTTCGCAGTTCCCCGCCCCCCGAACTCTGCCAACCCCGTCACGAATTCCCCCGACCTGTACCAAGGTCCAATGGTGGGCCCGCCCAGCAGGTCTAGCCTTAATACAGAAGCGGCGGGTCCATGTCCGGGCCCGACATGGACCTATGTGAAAGAATCAGGAGACACACCATGGCAACCAGCGCGCAGGTAATCGGCTTCGTCACGGCCCTGAAGGGGTCGGCCACGGCCATCTCCACCGACGGTGTATCCCGCATTCTCGCGCTGGGAGATGCCGTCCATCTAAATGAGGTCATCCAGACCGGCGATGCCTCCGCGGTGATGGTCGAATTCACCGACGGGACCCGTCTGGACCTCGGCCGCAATGCCGAGGCGATGCTGGACAGTTCGGTCTTCACTCCGCCAGGCGCGGAGCAGGCCGCCGAGGCGATTGCTTCGGTAGACGCCATCCAGCAGGCCATCCTCGCCGGCGAGGACCCCACCGCGCTACTGGCGCCCACCGCCGCGGGACCGGGTGCGGGAGAGGCCGGTGCGCCCGTTGACGAAGGCGGCACCAGCTACGCCGTTGTGGAACTCACCGGCAACAGCATGACCCCGGACAGCGGCTTCGAGACCACGGGGCTGGGCTTTGAATTCCTCGAGCCGCAGCCGGCACTGGTCATCGAGGAGGAACCGGTGGTCAATATCGTCTTCGTCGGTGACGAGGGCGATGCCGTCGAGGAGGGCAATCCCGCGGAATTCCTGGTGACACTCAGTGGTCCGGCGGGTCAGCCGGCCACCGTGGCGCTCTCGGCAACCGACGGTACGGCTGACAGCACCGATTACAACGGTGTCCAGTTCTACTATGACGCGGCCCTGACCCAGCCCATCCCCGGTAATGTTCTCACCTTCGCGCCGGGCCAGACCGCCATCAACGTCTACGTCCAGACCTACAACAATGACCCGCCCTACGGCGAGGCGAACGAGAACTTCACGGTGACGGCGGAGGCCCTCACTGGTGCCCAGGGCACCGGCGCGGCCATCGGTGTCATCATGGACAGCGACCTGCCGACCATCAGCATCGCCGATGCCGGGACGGTGTCGGAAGGCACGACGCTGGCCTACGTGGTGAGCCTGAACGGGGCGAGCGACCAGGCGGTGACGGCGGACCTGGGGTTCGCGGGCAGCGGCACGGCCACGGGTGGCAGCGACTACGAGGTGAAGTTCTACGCCGATGCGGGCCTGACCACCGAGATCACCTCGGTGACGTTCAACCCGGGCGACACCTCGCAGACGGTGTACGTGAAGACGTTCAACAACGACCCGCCGTACAACGAGGTGAACGAGACGGTGGACGTGTCGCTGAGCAACATCAGCGGCGCGAACGCGGGTGACGTGAACGCCACCGGCACGCTGACCGACGGCACGCTGCCGACCATCAACATCAGTGATGCCGGTCCGGTGGAAGAGGGCGGCGTGCTGGCCTACACGGTGAGCCTGAACGGGGCGAGCGACCAGGCGGTGACGGCGGACCTCGCGTTCAGCGGCGGTACGGCCGATGGCACCGACTATGTGACGAAGTTCTACGCCGACGCGGGCCTGACCACCGAGATCACCTCGGTGACGTTCAACCCGGGCGACACCTCGCAGACGGTGTACGTGCAGACCATCAACAACGACCCGCCGTACAGCGAGCCGGACGAGACGGTGGACGTGTCGCTGAGCAACATCAGCGGCGCCAGTGCCGGTGACACCCTCGGCGTTGGAACCATCACCGACAGCAGTCAGGCCAACTTCCTGAACGGGTCGCTGATAACCAACTCCAATGTCACCGTCCAGCAGACCATCCTGACCTTCGTCGAGGAGAATAATCCCTTCAAGTCCTACTCGAAGTACATCCTGCTCGACGCACAGGGCCAGGAGGGCAACCTGAACCAGGATGTGGGCTTCGACATCAATCCCGACAACACTTACGCGGTGTCGCTTGAGGCCTCGGCCGGAACGAAGACCATCGTGACGGACTTCAGCCTGGAAGGGGTCACCATCATCGACAAGAACACCCAGCTCGATCCCCAGGGAACGGATGTGGGTGGCCACAAGCACTTCGCCATCACCGCGGCGATCGATCCGGAGCCGGGCACTAATCTGGTACAGCCGCCGGTGCTCTCGACCGACGGCACTTCCGGGGGAGACACGCTTTCGGATCCGAGTGCCTCGGTGATCAACTACCTCTATGGCGCGGGTGGCGCCGACACCCTCAACGGCGGTGCCGGCATCGACTTCCTGAACGGGGGTGGGGGCGCCGATCAGGTGTACGGCAATGGCGGCAACGACATCCTGGTGTACGACGCAGTCGACACTGTCATCGACGGCGGCGCCGGTATCGATCTGCTGCGCATCGATGGGAATCCAACGGCGAACTCCACGGTTGACCTGACGGGAAAGACCTCCATTCATAACATCGAGGGCATTCTCATCACGGATGACGCGGATTCCCTGGCGAGCGTGGGGACGACCGTGAAGCTCAGCGCCGCTGATGTGCTGAATTTCACGGATGGCAACAACGTGCTGCATGTCATGGGGAACCCGGGTGATTATCTGGATATCGGCCTCACCTCCGGCAATGCCGATGGGTGGAGCACCAGCGGGGTTCCGGATGTGAACGGCTTCGTGACCTACACCGCCGCCAATGGTGCGACACTGCTGGTGGAAGATGGCACGCAGGTTAGCGTCATCTGAACGGTGATCTGACCGACAGGAAGGACCCTTCGGGAGGGCGGATGGCTTAGGCCATCCGCCCTCAGATGTTATCCGCGGCGGGAGAATTTCCACATCTCCCGGCCCCGCGCCGCCCTACAGGACGCCCGGCCTGAAGAACCGGGCAGTGTTGACGGTGGCCGGCATGGAGTCTTGATGAAGCCCGGACTCCGATAGGCCCTTTTCCCGCCGGTTCGGGTAAAAACGCATGCTTGTCGGTCCGCAGGTGCGGGGGTCTTGTTATATCCATCCGCCGGGCGTAGAAATGTCGTCCATGATGGGCTATGTTGTTGATAGTTTGCCGCATAGCGCAAAAAAAAAGAGAGCGGTACAGAAAACAACCTCTGTCACGCCTCGCTTTCCAGTTCGCAAGACAGACCGGAGATAAAGAGATGGAGTTCAAACCGCGCACACTTGCAGTCGTGATGGCTACCCTCGGCCTGACCGCTGCCGCCTCGGCCCAGGCCGTCACCCTGGAAGAGGCCATCCAGCAGACCCTGGCCACCAACCCACAGATTCTGACCACCACCAACGAACGTCTCTCCCGCGACGAGGAGATCAAGCAGGCCCGCGCCGGCTACTTCCCGAAGGTGGACGTGAGCGCCGGCATCGGACGGGAGTGGAGCGACAACGCCAATACCGCGCCTGACGACAAGTGGCTGACCCGCAAGGAGGTCGCCGTCAACCTGCGCCAGATGGTGTTCGATGGATTCGCCACCCGCAGCGAGGTGCAGCGCCAGGAGGCGCGGGTCAACTCGGCGGCCTACAACGTGGCCGGCACCGCCCAGAACACGGGCCTGCGCACCGCCGAGGCCTATCTCGAACTGCTGCGCCAGCAGGATCTGCTGAAGCTCGCCGAGGACAACCTGGCGGCCCATCAGCGTATCCACGACCAGATCAGGCTGCGCAGCGAATCGGGCGTGGGCCGCACCGCCGACCTCGACCAGGTGGAGGGCCGCCTGGCCCGGGCCGAGGCCAACGTGGTGGCCGCCCGCAACAACGTGCAGGAGGCCGAAGCCGCCTACATCCGGGTGGTGGGCGCCCCCCCCGAGGCGCTGGAGCGTCCGGCGGGCGCCGAGGCCGTCCTGCCCAGCACCGTGGAGCAGGCCATCTCCTCGGGCCTGAACAACCACCCGACCCTGAAGTCATCGCTCTCCGACGTGGACGCCGCGCTGGCCCAGCACGAGGCCTCCAAGCATGCCTTCTACCCCCGCTTCGACATCGAGGTGGGCCGGACCTGGAACGAGGACTGGGACGGGCGCGAAGGTGATGACGAGGATTTCACCGCCATGCTGCGCATGCGCTGGAACCTCTTCAACGGCGGCGCCGACACCGCCCGCAAGCAGCAGACCGCCCACCTCATCAACGAGGCCAAGGAGATCAGCAACAACACCCAGCGCCAGGTGGAGGAGAGCCTGCGCCTGTCCTGGACCTCCTACCAGTCCACCAAGGAGCAGCGGGACTACCTGCAGAAGCACGTCGACGCCACCAAGCGTACCCGCGAGGCCTACACGAAGCAGTTCAACATCGGCCAGCGTACCCTGCTGGACGTCCTGGACACCGAGAACGAGGTGTTCGAGGCGAGCCGCGCCTTCGTGACCGCCGACTACACCAACCTGTTCGCCCAGTACCGTCTGCTGGTGGGCATGGGGACCTTCTTCGAGACCCTGCAGATCGAGCCGCCGGCCGAATCCATCCCGCTGGCCGCCAACACCAGCGCCGAGTAACCGGTCCGGCCTCACAGAAAACGCCGCGGCTCCGGCCGCGGCGTTTTTTTGTGGTGTCCTTTCACCACGAAGGCGCGAAGGACACGAAGAAAGTCATAAAGGCAATCAACCACAGATTAACGCTGATTAACGTTGATTTTGCTTGAGACATCGAAAGCCGCTTGCAGGCGGCGTCCGCTGGCGTGAACAAGTTGCCCCGCTTCAGCAGGGCCTTTCCTGCAAGCTCGCAACAATAAACGCAAATCAACGTCAATCTGCGGTTAAACCGTCTTTGTCTTTTCTTCGTGTCCATCGTGCCTTCGTGGTGAGACCGTTCTTTTACGGTGAACCAGTCGCCGACCCGGGCGGGGCTTGCCCGGTGGGGGGCTTTGGCATAGCCTCCAACAAGGGACACGCTGCAGGGGATGACGGTGGTGATCCGGGTTCAGCAGGAGACATTCGACGTGGGTGCCGAGGTGGCCGCTCTCAGCCGGGACAATCCGGCGGTGGGTGCGGTGGCGGCGTTCGTGGGGCTGGTCCGGGACGTGAACGAGGGCGATGGCGTCCATGGCATGACCCTGGAGCACTACCCGGGCATGACCGAGAAGGCCCTGGAGGGCATCGTCGCGCAGGCGCGCGGGCGCTGGGACATCCTCGATGTCACGGTGATCCACCGGGTGGGCGCCCTGCAGCCCACCGATCCCATCGTGCTGGTGGCGGTGGCCAGCGCCCACCGGGGCGATGCCTTCGCCGCCTGCGAGTTCATCATGGACTACCTCAAGACCCGCGCCCCGTTCTGGAAACGCGAGGAGACCGGGGCCGGCTCGCGCTGGGTCGATGCCCGCGAGAGCGACGCGGAGGCGGCAGGGCGCTGGCGATCGACCCGGTGAGGGGTTCCTCGCGCCACTGGCCCGGTTCCAGCCCCTCCAGCCGCCACGGTCCGATGGCCACCCGGACCAGCCGCAGGGTGGGATGACCCACCGCCGCGGTCATGCGCCGCACCTGGCGGTTCCTGCCTTCCCGGATGGCGATCTCCAGCCAGCGGGTGGGGATGCTGGCCCGGAAGCGGATGGGCGGATCACGGGGCCACAGTTCCGGTTCGGGAATCAATCGCACCCGCGCCGGGCGGGTCTTCCCGTCTGACAGCTCCACCCCGCGCCGCAGCCGATCCAGCGCCGCATCGTCGGGCTCGCCCTCCACCTGCACCCAGTAGCGCTTCTCCAGCTTGTGGCGGGGATCGCTGATGCGGTGCTGAAGCTCCCCGTCGTCGGTCAGCAGCAGCAGGCCCTCGCTGTCCCGATCCAGGCGGCCGGCCGGGTAGACGCCCGGTACGGGCACCGCAGGCGCCAGGGTGTCCCGGCCGGCGGAGTCGGTGAACTGGCTGAGCATGCCGTAGGGCTTGTTGAAGAGGATGATTTTCATAAGGGATGTATGGACAATCGTCCCACGTCTGTGGGGGAGCTCCGGCATCGCCACGCTATGCGTTGATGATATAATCAGCCGGTTTTATGGACCACTTAAGGAGCGTTTATGGCCTTCCAACATATCACCGTCCCCGCCGAGGGCGAAAGAATCACGGTCAACAGTGACTACTCCCTGAGCGTTCCGGCGCGCCCCATCATCCCGTTCATCGAGGGTGACGGCATTGGTGTGGACATCACCCCGGTGATGCGCAAGGTGGTGGACGCGGCGGTGGAGAAGGCCTACGGCGGGGAGCGCGGCATCGCCTGGATGGAGGTTTTCGCCGGTGAGAAGGCCAACAAGGTCTATGGCGAGAACACCTGGCTGCCCGCGGAGACCATGGAGGCGGTGCGCGACTTCGTCGTCTCCATCAAGGGCCCCCTGACCACCCCGGTCGGCGGTGGCATCCGCTCCCTCAACGTGGCCCTGCGCCAGGAGCTCGATCTCTACGTCTGCCTGCGCCCGGTCCGCTACTTCGACGGTACCCCGAGCCCCGTGAAGGAGCCCGAGAAGACCGACATGGTCATCTTCCGGGAGAACTCCGAGGACATCTACGCGGGCATCGAGTGGGCCGCGGGCACACCGGAGGTGAAGCAGGTGGTGGATTTCCTCCAGAAGCAGATGGGAGTGAAGAAAATCCGCTTCCCGGAGAGCTCCGGCATCGGCATCAAGCCGGTCTCCCGCGAGGGGACGCGGCGCCTGGTGCGCAAGGCCATCCAGTACGCCATCGACAACAACCGCCCGTCCATGACCCTGGTGCACAAGGGCAATATCATGAAGTTCACCGAGGGCGCGTTCAAGGAGTGGGGCTACGAGCTGGCCCGGGACGAGTTCGGCGCCCAGCCCCTGGACGGCGGTCCCTGGCATGTGCTGAAGAACCCGAAGACCGGCGCCGGTATCGTGGTGAAGGACGTGATCGCGGACGCCTTCCTGCAGCAGATCCTGCTGCGCCCGGACGAGTACGATGTCATCGCCACCCTGAACCTGAACGGCGACTACATCTCCGACGCCCTTGCCGCGCAGGTGGGCGGCATCGGCATCGCGCCGGGGGCCAACCTCTCCGACAGCGTGGCCATGTTCGAGGCGACCCACGGCACGGCGCCCAAGTACGCCGGCCAGGACAAGGTGAACCCCGGATCGCTGATCCTCTCCGCGGAGATGATGCTGCGCCACCTGGGCTGGGTCGAAGCCGCCGACCTCATCGTCAAGGGCATGGAAGGGGCCATCGCCGCCAAGACCGTGACCTATGATTTCGAGCGCCTGATGGATGGCGCGACCCTGCTCTCCTGCTCGCAGTTCGGTGACGCCATGATCGGCAAGATGTAGACCTGCACCGGCGGCGGGGCCCGTCGGGCCCCGCCGCCCGCTCCAGGCACGACTCCGCCCGGGCAGGATCCGGCGCCCCGGGAACGTCGCGCCGAGGTCCGCACCCCGATTGCGGCAGGGACGCCCCGGCCCGCAGGTTCTCCTTCCGTCAATGTTATAACCACATATTTTTACTACCAATTCCCCCACTGCCCGGGCACTTCAACTTGCGCGTGCATTTCTGGTCTAATAACTCGTGGGAAGCACCCGGAAGGGTGTGCATATCATTCCGGGAACGGATCGCAGACAGTGGAACGATGAGCGACACCGACAAGCACCAGCACGATGACGGCCTGGCGACACAGGAGGCCAAGCCCAAGCTCAAGCGACCGCCCAGATACAAGGTGGTGCTTCTGAACGATGATTTCACGCCCATGGAGTTCGTGGTGGACATTCTGCAGCAGTTCTTCAACATGGATCGGGAGACGGCCACCCGGGTCATGCTGCAGGTCCACACCCAGGGCAAGGGCGTGTGCGGCATCTATACCCGCGACATCGCCGAAACCAAGGTGACGCAGGTGAACGATTATTCGCGCAACCATCAGCACCCGCTGCTCTGTACCATGGAAGCGGCCTGAGGCGCGCACGACGGGAGCGAGACCATGCTCAGCCAGGAACTGGAGTTCACCCTCAACACGGCCTTCAGGGAGGCCGCCCAGAAGCGCCACGAGTACATCACCGTGGAGCATCTGCTGCTGGCGCTGCTGGACAATCCCAGCGCCGCGGAGGTGCTGCGCGCCTGTGGCGCCAACCTGGAGCGGCTGCGCCGGGAACTGGTCCAGTTCGTCGAGGAGACCACCCCCGTCTTTCCCGCCAGCGCCGTGGAGGGCGAGACCCAGCCCACGCTCGGCTTCCAGCGGGTGCTGCAGCGGGCGGTCTTCCACATCCAGTCCAGCGGCAAGAAGGAGGTGACCGGCGCCAACCTGCTCGTGGCGCTGTTCAGCGAGCAGGAGTCCCACGCCGTCTACCTGCTGCGGGAGCAGGACATCAACCGGCTGGACGTGCTCAACTACGTGGCCCACGGCATCTCGAAGGTGGAGGAGGAGCAGCCGCTCGATCCCGAGTCGCTGCAGGATGAGGAGCAGACCCAGGCCGTTCCGGGCAAGAGTCCGCTGGAGACCTACGCCACCAACCTCAACGAGAGCGCCCGGCGGGGTCTCATTGACCCGCTCATCGGCCGGGCCCGCGAGGTGGAACGCACCATCCAGGTACTGTGCCGGCGGCGCAAGAACAACCCGCTCTACGTCGGCGAGGCCGGGGTGGGTAAAACCGCCATCGCCGAAGGGCTCGCGCGGATGATCGTCGACGACCAGGTGCCCGAGGTGCTGTCGGAGAGCACCATCTACGCCCTCGACCTGGGTGCGCTGCTGGCCGGCACCAAGTACCGGGGCGATTTCGAGAAACGCCTCAAGGCGGTCCTGCATCAGCTCGAGAACGAGCCCGGCTCAATCCTGTTCATCGACGAGATTCACACCATCATCGGGGCCGGCGCGGCCTCCGGCGGCGTCATGGACGCCTCCAACCTGATCAAGCCCATGCTCGCCTCGGGCCAGCTCAAGTGCATCGGCGCCACCACCTACCAGGAGTACCGGGGCGTCTTCGAGAAGGACCGGGCCCTGGCGCGGCGGTTCCAGAAGATCGACATCACCGAGCCGTCGGTTGAAGAGACGGTGCAGATCCTGCGTGGCCTGAAGAGCCGGTTCGAGGAGCACCACCAGGTGAAGTACGCGCCGCGGGCCCTGCGCGCGGCGGCCGAACTGGCGGATCGCTACATCAATGATCGGCACCTGCCGGACAAGGCCATCGACGTCATCGACGAGGTGGGTGCCCGCCAGCGGCTGCTGCCCCCGTCACGGCGCCGGCGGACCATCACCGTGGGCGATGTGGAGCAGGTGGTGGCGAGCATGGCGCGGATTCCGCCCAAGAACGTCTCCGCCTCGGACAAGGACGCCCTGCGCACCCTGGAGCGGGATCTCAAGCTCGCGGTGTTCGGCCAGGACACGGCCATCGAGACCCTCGGCTCGGCCATCAAGATGTCCCGCGCCGGGCTGGGTAACCCGGACAAGCCCATCGGGTCGTTCCTGTTCGCCGGCCCCACCGGCGTGGGCAAGACCGAGGTGACGCGGCAGCTGGCCCGGATCATGGGCATCGAGCTCATCCGCTTCGACATGTCCGAGTACATGGAGCGGCATACCGTCTCCCGTCTCATCGGCGCGCCCCCCGGTTACGTCGGCTACGACCAGGGCGGACTGCTCACCGAGGCCATCACCAAGCATCCCCATGCGGTGCTGCTGCTGGACGAGGTGGAGAAGGCCCACCCGGACGTGTTCAACCTGCTGCTGCAGGTGATGGACCACGGCACCCTGACGGACAACAACGGCCGCCAGGCCGACTTCCGCAACGTGGTCCTGGTGATGACCACCAACGCCGGGGCGGAGCTGGCCGCGCGCCCCTCCATCGGCTTCACCAGCCAGGATCACAGTACCGACGCGATGGAGGTGATCCGCCGCAGCTTCACGCCGGAGTTCCGCAACCGTCTGGATGCCATCATCCAGTTCGAATCCCTGTCGCCGGTGGTCATCGCCCACGTGGTGGACAAGTTCATCTCCGAGCTGGAGCTGCAGCTGGAGGAGAAGGGGGTGTCGCTGGAAGTGGACGAGAGCGCCCGGGAATGGCTGGCGGAGCACGGTTACGACGCACAGATGGGCGCCCGCCCCATGGCCCGCCTCATCCAGGAGCGCATCAAGCGCCCGCTGGCCGAGGAGCTGCTGTTCGGCAAGCTCGCCCACGGCGGGCGCGTGAACGTAACGGCGCGCGACGACGAGCTGGAATTCGAGCTCGAGGCGAAGAGCTGAGCGTCCGTAAGGCCATCCCTCACCGGCGGTCGCCCGGGGCGGCGGACCGGCGCACGGATCGCAGGCCCAGTCCCCAACGCATGAGATCTGCGGACGCCCATCGGGGAGCCGTTTTCGATGCGGGCGGGGACGAGCCCGGATGCGCCGGGGATGGGCAGGCACCGGTGCGCGGGACGGGCACTGGCGCTGCGGACGGGAGCCGGGCCGGCGGAGAATCAGGGCATGGACGGCCGCTGCGCGGCGGGGGGAGCCTCAGCGGGTACGGAAGGTGATGCGACCCTTGGACAGGTCGTAGGGCGTGAGCTGAACGGTGACCTTGTCACCGGTCAGGATGCGGATGTAGTGCTTGCGCATCTTGCCGGAAATGTGGGCCGTGACGATGTGTCCATTTTCCAGCTCGACCCGGAACATGGTGTTGGGCAGGGTCTCGATGACCGTGCCTTCCATCTCGATATGGTCTTCCTTCGCCATGCAGTGAGCGACCTCCCGCTTCGTTCATGACCAGATGTTCGCTTCGATGACTCACTTGAAGCCGTGATTCAGTGATTCACCCGAATTTAAGCCGCTTATCATGCACCAAAACGCCAGACTTCGCAAAGCATCCACCCCGCCGATGCAGCAGGCCCCGCTCTGGGCAGCAGGCCCCACCCGGAAGCTGGCACCGATACGCGGCGGACCATCCGGGTTACACTGGCGCCACGATCACGACGGGGCGGTACGCCCCGCACCCTGACAGGAGAGAAGCATGAGCGAGGAACTCACCCAGGAACAGCGCATCATGCGCATGATGCGCAAGGTGCTGGCGAGCGTCATCCGCGACACCACGCCACAGCCCGGCATGCGCCACACCCTTTCCGAGACCACCCTGGAAGGAGTGCGGGACTGTCTCAGCCTCATCGCGGCGCGCGAGGCGGAACTGGCCGAGGCCCTGGGGCTGGGGCGCAACGAGCGTCCCCACTACGTGGATCAGAAACCGGCCGACACCACGGTGGTGCGGATCAACTCGGCTTCCCTGCGCAAGCGCGGCGAGGACACCGACTAGGGCGGGTGGAGAACAGCGGCGCCTATCGGTTGTTTCTGGTACTCCGTTGCCCGGCTCGCATCCGTGCCGGAGCCCTGGGTGATTGGGACCTGGCCCCGGGCCGGTATGTATATGTGGGCAGTGCGCGGCGCAATCTCGCCCAGCGGGTGGCGCGGCACCGCAGGCTGGCCGAGTCGGGGGAGGGCCGGTATCACTGGCACGTGGATGCGCTGCTCATGCATCCGGACTTCCGCCTGGAGCGGGTGGAGACCCACCCGGGCGCCGACGAGCACGCGCTGCTGCGTGAAACCCTCCGCGCGCCGGCAGCGCAGGTGCCCGTACCCGGTTTCGGCGCCAGCGATTGTCGCAGCGGTTGCCCGGCCCACCTGGTCTACCTCCCGCCTGGATCCCGCAAGCCTCCCGCATGAAGCGCTGATAAACGGTTCAACTGCAGACTGCCGGTGCATGTGGATTCGTGGCAGCCTGCTCGTTCACCACGGAGACACGGAGCTCATGGAGAAAACCATGGATGGATATCGTTCTGTTCGTCTCATGAACCCGATCTGAAGGGTCAGTGATGGGAAACGTCACAACCCTGCCTGTTCTCCGGCTCTCTGTGGTGGATGGTTGTATTTGTCTTTTGAAACAGCCGCTTGATTGGGCGTATGGGATGGTTTCCGAGCTGGTCTGACGGGCTGGAATTGGCCGGGCGGGCTCCCTATAATGCCCCTTCCGTCCTCCGGGCCGGCACCGACGACGGCTCTCATCCCTCAACACGTCCGGAGTATGCGGATGGCTAGCAAGCTGCTGGTGGTACTGGTCAATACCGATCCTTCCCGACCCGCGGAGGCGGGTGCGCCGTTCTTTCTCGCGACCGTTGCCGCGGCCATGGAGTACACGGTGGAGGTGGCCTTCAGCGGCGGTTCCGCCGCCCTCGCCCAGCGTGGCGTGGCCGAGCGGATGTTCATCCGCGAGGACAGCGGCAAGTCGGTCTACGATTTCATCCGCGACGCCCATCGCGCCGGCGTCCGGTTCAAGGTGTGCAATCCCGCCGTGGAACTGTTCAACGACGAGCTCATTCCCGAGATCGATGAGACGGTCGGCGGCGCCTACCTCATCAGCGAGGCCATGGATGACGACACGGTCACCTTCACCTTCTGATCGCGGCGAGGCTCCCGCCCCCGGGGAAATCCGACGGGTGCGAACCGAGGCCGAGTGCCTCCATGACCGCGCGGCGGTGGAGACGGCGCTGGATCGCATGGCCATGGAGATCACCCGGCAGCTCGCCGAGGCCGATCCGCTGGTCATCTGCGTCCTGCACGGGGGGATGCCGGCCATGGGCGGATTGCTGAGCCGGCTCGACTTTCCCCTCCAGGTCGACTACCTCCACGCCACCCGCTACCGCGGTGCCACCCGTGGCGGCGAGCTGCACTGGCGTGTGCGGCCGGAGCACAGCCTGGCCGGGCGCGTGGTGCTGGTGGTGGATGACATTCTCGACGAAGGACTGACGCTGGCGGCGCTGAAGGATTATTGCCGCGTGGCCGGTGCGGCCGCCGTTCACGCCGCGGTGCTGGTGCGCAAGGAGCTGCCGAACCCGCCGGCCGCGGAGGCGGATTTCATCGGCCTGACGGTGGGGGATCGTTACGTGTTCGGCTACGGCATGGACTACAAGGACTACCTGCGCAATGCGCCCGGCATCTTCGCGGTGAAAGAGCTGTGAATCCCATCGGCATCATCGGCGGTACCGGGCTGACCCGGCTGGCGCAACTCGCGGGGCAGGACAGCGAACTCGTGCCGACGCCCTACGGCGCTCCCTCGGCCGCACTGGTGCGGGGGGTGGTCGGCGGGCGTCAGGTTGCGTTCCTGGCGCGCCATGGCAGTCCCCATCGAATTCCTCCCCACCGCGTGAATTATCGCGCCAATCTCTGGGCCCTGCATGCGGCCGGGGTGCGCCGCATCATCGCGGTGGCGGCGGTCGGCGGGATTACCGAGGGCATGGATGACGGGCGGGTGATCATTCCGGACCAGGTAATCGATTACACCTACGGGCGCGCCCATACCTTCTTCGAAGAGGACCTGGAGGAGGTGGTGCACGTGGATTTCACCGAACCCTACACACCGGCCCTGCGCCGTGAACTCATCGCAGCCGCCCGCGAACTGGGCCTGGATGCCGCCGAAACGGGAACCTACGCCGCCACCCAGGGGCCGCGCCTCGAGAGCGCCGCGGAGGTGGATCGGCTGGAGCGGGACGGTTGCCATATCGTCGGGATGACCGCGATGCCCGAGGCGGCGCTGGCGCGGGAGCTGGAGCTGGAGTACGCGTCGGTGGCCGTGGTCGCCAACCGCGCCGCCGGCCGTGCCGACGGCGAGATCACCATGGCCCGGATCGAGGCCACCCTGGTGGCCGGAATGGAGCGGGTGGGCCGTCTGCTGGAGCGCGTCCTGCCGCAGCTGTGAGGTCGTCCTGCCGGCCGCCCATCTCCTGTCACCGTGCGTGCGCGAGTGCGTGAAGGGGCAATGGATAATGGATAAAGGTGAATCCGCACCCACAATCCTTATCCCTTATCCCTTATCCCTTATCCATCTCCACCACCACCGCGATGATGCCGAGACGGCCGCCGTCGAAGAAATGCAGATCGCCGGTTTCCACGCGCCGTGACTCCACCAGGCGGTAGCCGGAAGGTTCGCCAACGGCCTCCGCCGCCGTGCGCAGCACCAGGTCCAGATCGAGATGCAGGTAGCTGTTCCGCGCTACCCGGGCGGTACCCTCCATCTCCCGGGCGCCTCCCTGCCACTGCGGAGAGATGCCGAGGTCGCGTCCGCCGGCGAGGTGGACCGGCCGCGAGGTGGACTGTTCCGGCAGGGGCTGACTCCATCCTCCGTGCCAGACAATCCGGTAGTCGCCGTTCGCGCCGAGTTCGCCGAGGACACCTTCCAGGGTGCTGATCCGCGTCACTTCCTGGTAGGGCAGTGTCTCGCCGCCCGCCGAGATCAGCTCCAGTGCCCCGTCCAGGCTGGGCGCCGTCACCGGGCCCGGTCCCGTCGCGTCGTTCATTACCTCGAAGATCACCAGTTCCACCCGGTACCAGGGGGGCGATTCGGCCTGCAGGGCGCTGCTGGTGGAGAGCAGGAACAGGACCAGGAGGACGGGATGCGACAACAGGCGTGGGACGGACAAGGCGGTTCTCCTTGCAATGGGACACGTGGACTCTTGCACGGTGTCCCGCAGCCTTGTCACGGCTTCCGCGCGGTGGCGGAACGGCGGGCTGCGGAACAGCGCGGGCGCCTCTCTCCAGGAGGAGATGGACAATGTACTACAAAACGTGTGGGAACTGGCGGGGCTGGATGGTTGAACTAACCCATCGCCGTCCACCGGGACCCGGCGGGATAATTCCAACCGTCGAGGAACGACACCGCGGCCACGCTTCCAGGTGTGCGGATTCCCAGGGACGGGAAACCAAAGCCACTCTCCGAGTCGAGATGTTCGAGGTACGCGCAAACGGCGCTCCGTTCTTGGAGCGCCGTTTTTTTGTCTATGGTTCCGGGAAATGCGGATCATCTCAACCGCGGGACGGCCGCAGGGCAGCTCAGGCCGCGTCCCTGCGGCCCAGCCTGAGGAGCAGCTCCTCCACGGCCTCGAAGCGCCGATCGACCGTTTCCAGGGGCATGTTGAAGCGCAGCTTGGTCTGTCCGTCCAGGCGGTAGACATTCGGCCTGGACTGCAGCAGCTCGATGATGCGCATGGGGTCGATATCGGGCTGGTCCCGGAACTCGATGCGGCCGCCATCCGTGCCGGCCTCGAGCCTGAGGACGCCCAGTGGCCGGGCCTTGAGCTTCAGCCCGGTTGCGCGGAACAGGTTCTTCACCTGCGGGGGCAGGAGCCCGAAGCGGTCGATCATCTCCACCTGGAGCTCTTCCAGGGCCCGTTCGTCCGCGGCGCTGGCGATCCGCTTGTAGAGGGTGAGCCGGGCGGGGACGTCCGGCAGGTAGTCCCCGGGAATGAAGGCCGGGAGGTGCAGGTCGACCTCGGCGTCGTGTCCGAAGGGCTTGTCCAGCTCCGGCTCCCGTCCCTCCTTCAGCGCCTTTACCGCCCGCTCCAGCATCTCCATGTAGAGGCCGAATCCGACCGCCTGCATGTTGCCGCTCTGTCCCTCGCCCAGCAGCTCGCCGGCGCCGCGGATCTCCAGGTCGTGGGTGGCCAGGGCGAACCCGGCGCCGAGATCCTCCAGCTGCTCGATGGCGTCCAGGCGCTTCACCGCGTCGGGCGTCAGCTGCCGCCGCGGCGGCGTGAACAGATAGGCGTAGGCCTGGTGGTGGGAGCGCCCCACGCGGCCACGCAGCTGGTGCATCTGGGCCAGGCCGAACTTGTCGGCGCGGTCCATGATGATGGTGTTGGCGGTGGGGATGTCGATGCCGGTCTCGATGATGGTGGTGCACACCAGCACATTGAAGCGCCGGTGGTAGAAGTCCGACATCACCCGTTCCAGCTCCCGCTCCCGCATCTGCCCATGGGCGATGCTCACCCGTGCCTCGGGCACCAGGGCCTCCACCTCGCGGGCAAGCCGCTCGATGCTCTCCACCTCGTTGTGGAGATAGTAGACCTGGCCCCCGCGCAGCACCTCGCGCAGTATGGCCTCGCGGATCACCGCGCTGTTGCGCTCGCGCACGAAGGTCTTGATGGAAAGCCGGCGTGCCGGTGGCGTGGCGATGATGGAGAGATCCCGCATGCCGGAGATGGCCATGTTCAGGGTCCTGGGGATCGGTGTCGCGGTCAGGGTGAGGATGTCCACCTCGCTGCGCAGTGTCTTCAGCCGCTCCTTCTGGCGTACGCCGAAGCGGTGTTCCTCGTCGATGATCACCAGGCCCAGGCGCTTGAAGCGGACATTCTCCTGCAGCAGCTTGTGGGTGCCGATGACGATGTCGGCGCGACCGTCGGCCACGGCATCCAGCGTCTCGCCCTGCTGCCGCTTGCCGCCGAAGCGGGACAGGACCTCGATGCGCACCGGCCAGTCGGCGAAGCGATCCCTGAAGTTGTCGTAGTGCTGCTGGGCCAGCAGGGTGGTGGGCACCAGCACCGCCACCTGGCGGCCGTCCTGCACGGCGACGAAAGCCGCCCGCATGGCCACTTCCGTCTTGCCGAAGCCCACGTCGCCGCAGACCAGCCGGTCCATCGGCCGGGGGGAGCGGAGATCGGCCAGGACGGACTCGATGGCCTGCTCCTGGTCCGGTGTCTCCTCGAACGGGAAGGATTCGGCGAAGGCGGCGTACTGGTCGGTCGCGTAATCGAAGGCATGGCCCTTGCGCGCGGCGCGCCGGGCATAGAGGTCGAGCAGTTCGGCGGCCACGTCGCGAACCTGTTCGGCGGCCTTGCGGCGCGCCTTCTGCCACTGCTCACTGCCCAACCGGTGCAGGGGGGCCTGGTCGGGGTCGACGCCGGTGTAGCGGCTCACCAGGTGCAGGCTGGAGACCGGGACGTAGAGTTTGTCGCCTCCGGCGTACTCCAGGGTGAGGAACTCTCCGGCCTGGTCTCCCAGCTGGATCACCTGCAGGCCCAGGTAGCGTCCGACGCCGTGTTCCTCGTGCACCACCGCCGCGCCGGTGCGCAGCTCGGTGAGATCGCGGACCACCGTGTCACTGTCCCGTTCGCGGGTGCGGACCCGGCGCCGGCGCTGGCGGATCTGTTCACCGAACAGCTGGGACTCGGTGATGACGGCAAGCCCTCCGGCCGGGAGCAGAATGCCCTGGTCGAGCGGTGCCACGGCAATGGCGGCCTGCGCTTCCGAGTCCACGAAGGATTGCCATGAGTCGCACGCCCGGGGCTGCAGCGGCAGCTGCTGCAGCAACTCCAGGAGACTCTCGCGCCGTCCCGCGGTCTCGGCGCACAGCAGCACCCGTCCGGCGAAGGCGTCGAGAAAACCGGCTAGGCGCTGCAGGGGCTGCTCCGCGCGCCGATCCACGGTCAGGGACGGCGGCGGGTCGGTGGCGAAGTTGCGGTGGGCGGCGCCGGGATCGAGGGGATCCCGGTGTATCTCGACCCGGGAATAGGCGGCCAGGGAAGCGAACAGTTCGTGGGCCTGGAGGAAGAGCCGGGCTGGGGGGAGCAGGGGGTGGCTGCTGTCGTGACGCAACTGCTCGTGGCGTTCTCCGGCCTCGTCCCAGAAGGTTTCCGCGCTGGAAAGCACTCCGGCGGTGTAGGTCACCAGGGTCGCTTCCGGCAGGTAGTCGAACAGGGTGGCGCAGCTTTCGAAGAACAGCGGCAGGTAGTATTCCACTCCCGCCGGCGCGATACCCTGGCTCACATCCTGGTAGGTGGGGCAGCCGGAGGGGTCGCCGGCGAAGGCGGCCCGCCAGGCCTGGCGGAAACGGGTTACCGCCGCCTCGTCGAGGGGAAACTCCCGGGCCGGCAGCAGGCGGATCCGCTCCACCACATCGACGCTGCGCTGGGTCTCCGGGTCGAAGGTGCGGAGGGTGTCCACCTCGTCGTCGAAGAGATCGACGCGGTAGGGCAGGGCGCTGCCCATGGGGTAGATGTCGATGAGCGAGCCCCGGACCGCGAACTCTCCGTGCTCCATCACCTGGGGGACGCAGAGGTAGCCGCCCGCCTCGAGCCGCTTGCGCAGCCGTTCGAGGTCGAGCAGCTGGCCCTGCTCGAGCATCAGGGTGCCCGCATCCAGGTAGCTGCGGGGCGGGAACCGGTGCATCAGCGTGCTCACCGGCGCGATCACCAGCCCGTGCCGCAGATCCCCGAGCCGGTAGAGCGTTTCCAGCCGCCGCGAGGTGATGTCCTGGTGGGGGGAGAAACGGTCGTAGGGAAGGGTTTCCCAGTCGGGGAGCACCAGTACCGGGCAGGTCTCGGAGGCTCCGGTGTAGAACCGCAACTCCTCCTCCAGCCGGTTGGCCGCCAGGGTGTCGGTGCAGATGACCAGCACCGGTCCTGCGTGATCCCGCGCGGCGTTGCTGACGGCCAGCGCGGTGCTGCTGCCGTGAAGGTTTCCCCAGCGCAACCGTTCACCGGTCGCCGGGAGCGGGGGGTGGCGGGGATCCAGGGTCAGGTCGGTGCGTGTTTCTGAGCGGGGTTTCGGCGAGTTCATCTGTGCTTCTGCTGACGCGGAGAGGAGCAATCGGTCCACGCGTGTGTATGGGGTAGGAAACGCATTTTCGCACATGCGCGGATATCGGGCATCCCGTCCGCCCGCCAAATACTGGCACAAATAGTGCATTTATTTTCGGCGCGAGTGGGGTAACGCCACGAGACAAGCCGGACGGAGCGTCCAGGCTTTCCATGAATCAGATTCAGGAGTCACGCATATGGCACATGTGGTAATTCTCGGTTGTGGTACGGGCGGCATGCCGGCGGCATATGAGATCAAGGAGACGCTGGGCAGCGGTCACAAGGTCACGGTGGTGCACAATTCGGAGACTTTCCAGTTTGTGCCGTCCAACCCCTGGGTCGCCGTGGGCTGGCGTTCGCGCAAGGAAGTGACCTTCCCCATCGCGCCCTACCTGAACCGCAAGGGAATCGACTTCAAGCCGGTCCCGGCGAAGGAGATCAAGGCCGACGACAACCAGCTCGTGCTCGAGGACGGCACCGTCCTGGACTACGACTTCCTGGTCATCGCCACCGGCCCCAAGCTGGCCTTCGAGGAGGTGGAGGGTGCCGGTCCGGGCGGGCATACCCATTCCGTCTGCACCGTGGATCACGCCGAGCGCGCCTATGACGACTGGAAGGACCTGGTCAAGGAGCCCGGCCCGGTCGTGGTGGGTGCGGTGCAGGGCGCCTCCTGCTACGGCCCGGCCTACGAGTTCGCCTTCATCATGGACGCGGATCTGCGCAAGCGTAAGATGCGCGACCGGGTCCCCATGACCTTCGTCACCGCCGAGCCCTATATCGGCCACCTCGGCCTGGGGGGGGTGGGTGACTCCAAGGGGATGCTGGAATCGGAGCTGCGCCAGCGCCACATTCCCTGGATCTGCAACGCCAAGGTCACCAAGGTCGAAGCCGGCAAGATGTTCGTCGCCGAGCACAATGACAAGGGCGAGGTGATCAAGGAGCACGAACTGCCGTTCAAGTTCGGCATGATGCTGCCGGCCTTCAAGGGTGTGGACGCCGTGGCCGCGGTGGGTGACGACCTCTGCAATCCCCGCGGATTCGTCAAGGTGGACCCCTATCAGCGCAACCCCAAGTGGAACAACATCTACTCGGTGGGCGTGTGTATCGCCATCCCGCCGGTGGAGGCGACCCCGGTTCCCACCGGCGCGCCCAAGACCGGCTACATGATCGAGTCCATGGTGACCGCCACCGCCCACAACATCGAGGCGGCCATCGCCGGGAAGGATCCGGTCGAGAAGGCCACCTGGAATGCCATCTGCCTCGCCGACATGGGTGATACCGGCGCCGCCTTCGTGGCCCTGCCGCAGATTCCCCCGCGCAACGTGGCCTGGATGAAGAAGGGCAAGTGGGTGCACCTGGCCAAGGTGGCCTTCGAGAAGTACTTCATCCGCAAGATGAAGAAGGGCAGCACCGAGCCGCTCTACGAGAAGTACATCCTGAAGGCGATGGGCATCGGCAAGCTCAAGTAATACGGTCTGTTCAGACGGCTTTTTCCGGGCCGCCCGCGAGGGTGGCCTTTTTTTTGACAGTCTGCCGCTGTCATGACAGTATCGACTCCGTGTCATGACATTAACTGACATCAGGAGTCGTGAGGATGAAAGACGAAACGGTCAAACAGCCCACCTGCGAGCAGGTGATGGACATCATCCCGGAGCCCTTCGTCATCGTCGACCGCGACTACCGGATCATCGCCGCCAACTCCCATTATCGCCGCTGCTACGCGGAGGAGGATCAGGAGATCATCGGGCGCCACTGCTACGAGATCTCCCACCACTCCCACCAGCCCTGCAGCCGCCACGGCGAGACCTGTCCCCTGGAGTCGGTGTTCGAGAACAATGCACCGCTCCAGGTCATGCACATCCATCGTGATCGCGACGACAACGAGGAGTATGTGCAGATCAATGCCGCGCCGCTCCTCGATGCCTCCGGGAAGGTGCTGTACATGGGCGAGCAGCTCTCGCACCTGAACGCCCGCGTCTCCAGCCAGACCCTGCTGGTGGGGCGTTCCCAGCCGCTGCTGCACATGATGAGCCTGCTCCACCGGGTGGCGCCCACGCAGACCACGGTGCTGCTGCAGGGCGAGAGCGGCACGGGAAAGGAGTGCGTGTCGGAGTATCTGCACCATTTCTCGAGCCGCAGCAGCGGCCCGTTCGTCGTGGTGGATTGCGGCACGCTGGGGGAGAGCCTCATCGAGAGTGAGCTTTTCGGCCACGAGAAGGGGGCCTTCACCGGCGCCTCGAGCCGCAAGATCGGCCTGTTCGAGGCGGCCAACGGCGGCACCCTGTTCATCGACGAGATCGGCGAGATGCCGCTGGGGCTGCAGACCAAGCTGTTGCGGGTGCTGGAGACCGGCACCATCCGCCGCCTGGGGGGGACCGACTACCGGCACGTGGACGTGCGCATCCTGGCTGCCACCAACCGCGACCTCCGCGGCCTGGTGGAGGCCGGTGACTTCCGCGAGGATCTCTACTACCGGCTGTCGGCCTTTCCCGTCCACATTCCGCCCCTGCGGGAGCGCAAGGACGATATCCCCGCCCTGGCCGAGCACTTCCTCTCCAACCTGCTGGAGGACGGCGACCGCCACCTGCCGTTGTCCCCGGACGTCATCCAGGCCCTGCTGGAGTACGACTACCCGGGCAACGTGCGCGAACTGCGGAACATCATCGAGCGGGCCGCGATCCTGGCCTGCGACGAGCCCATGGGTGTGGACCACCTGGTTTTCGAGCGCCCCTGGGAAGGTCGTCCCGATGCCGGGCCCGATCCCGAGCCGGTGACCGCGGGGCTGCTCCACCGGCGCCGTGGCCGACTCACCGACGAGGCCATAGTGGCGGCCCTCGAGCGCCATGCCGGCCACCGCGGCCAGGCCGCAAGCGAACTGGGCGTCAGCGAGCGCACCCTCTATCGCCACCTCCGCCGCCTGCGCATCAGCTGATGCGCCGCGCGGGGGGCGGGGCAAAGGACTTTTTAATCGACAGGATTCACAGGATTTACTGGATTAGGCCTGGAGCCGTCGAGTTCGTACAGGGCTTTGGTTTGGGTTGACAGGGTGTGATATCGACCTGGATGGAACGGGGTGGCCATCCACGCGCATCACCGGTGATATGGGTCAACGCGGCCAGGATAGGCACCCTGAATTCAACTCGTAAGTGCA
>NPIF01000872.1_pt1 | contig 65867 bp, 70 predicted proteins | sample 8637461 | NCBI WGS metagenome assembly NPIF01 (sample SAMN07420641, study PRJNA396082) | bioreactor metagenome | isolation source: sample BR12 brine-fed electro-methanogenic bioreactor BR | place: Japan: Kochi | collected 2016-12-09 | reverse complement strand
GACATTTTCCCTGTCCCGTTTTCCCCAAAAAGGGGTGACATTATCACTGTCTCTTGACAGAAGGGCCAAGGCATGGTGTAGCTTTCAGAGCATGCAAAAAGCTTATTTCCACAGAAATGAATAAATGGGACTTCTTCGCGGTTTCTCCGTGCAACATGGGAAAAATGGCGTTCCCTTTCGTAAAAACAATAAAGAAACAGCTAGCTTATCATTGAAAAAAAGAAGTAGCTTGGCAAGATCTTCATACTCTGATAGGATAACGCGATCATCTCCTCGCTCTGCAAAGCCAGACCTGAGTTTTTCAGAGGGAGATTACGAAAACCCTCGGGTTTTCCAACGTAAAGGAGGTTTTTCTATGAAGACTCGTTCCAACTTGGCAAAAATTATTGGTGGTTTCTCAGGAATATTTCTTTTTGCACTTCTCCTTTCCCTGTCAGGACAAGTGCTGGCGGGAGAACGTCTTGATCGGGTTCTGGAAACAAAAACCCTCAGGGTTGGCACCCCCGGAGACTATCGCCCCTTTTCAATGCTTGATAAGACAACCGGAACCTATGAAGGGCATGACATCGATGTCATAGAGCTTCTCGCTTCCGAACTCGGAGTAACCGTAGAATTTGTTCCCTCTTCCTGGCCTTCTCTGATGGAAGACTACCAAAAGGATGCCTACGATATCGCAGTAGGAGGCATAACCCGAAGCCTGGCGCGGATGCTCAAGGCCGATTTCCTCCCTCCTTATGCTCCTAATGGAAAGGTAGCCATCATCAGAAAAGAGGATAAGAATATTCTTACCTCTCTTGAAAAAATGGATGTTTCCGAAAGAACGGTTATCGTAAACCCAGGAGGAACAAACGAGAAATTTGTACAGGCCAATTTTAAGAACGCCACGATAGTCGTACATCCCAATAATGCGGAAATCCCCGGACTTATTGCCGAAGGAAAAGGGGATATGATGATTACCGAAGTTTACGAAGCGGTGCTCTACTCCCGGAAAGACGAAAGGCTGTATGGAGCATTTACGGACAAACCTCTTACAAAAATCAGCTTCATGGGTTTTCTGATTCAAAAGGATGACCCCGATTTCCTGCGCGTTATGAATTACCTTTGGAATGATGCGAAACTTCGGGGAGATCTCGAGCAACTTTTTGAAAAATGGCTTAAGTAAGCAAAGAAACGCATAGCACAAAGAGGCCTCTTTTCTGAGAAAAGGGGCCTCTTTGTTGTGAGAGCGCTTTGATAAAGAAAAGGGATCCGCGTTACTCCGCGAGATGGATTACCTTTACGGGGCACGCATCGGCACATGCGGCACAGCCGATGCACTTTTCCGGATCAATGACGTGGGGCTTTTTGATCTCTCCGGAAATGGCGTGTACCGGGCAAAGACGAGCACACTTGGTGCAGCCGATGCATCCTTCTCCTATCTCGTAAACCGCACGAGCCTCTGCAGCACTGCCCTCTTTCCGGGGCTTGTCTCCCGAATCCCTTACGATTTCCGAACACCTTTCGTAGGAGGAGTTCAATCCCTGATCCGTCATCCAAAGACAGGAGACGGGGCATACATCCACACACTGTTCACAGAAACAACAGCGATCCACGTGAATCTGGATCTTTTTTTCCTCCGGCAAAAACTCTATGGCGTTGGCGGGACACACCCGAAGGCAGAGCTTGCAGCCAATACATGTCTTTTTGTCGTATCCGATACGTCCTCGAAAATCCTGAGGAATCGTTACCGGAGGATGCAGAGAGATTTCCCCACGCTCCGCCGCGCCGAGGGCTTCCGTAAGATTATCCGGAAGATGGGGAGCAAGAAAGGGATTGGTAGCGTTTTCCTGGGTTCCCTGACGCAATACCTGAATCATCATTCGGTTGAGCATCTTCTCTCCCCTTTCTACATGAATATATCGAGAGAAATCAGGATCATTCCGGCTATTCCAAGACTGGAGACGTTAAGCCAGTAAAAACGGGAAGCCTGCCAGATTTTAAAACGTCCGAAGGAAGTCCGAAGCAAGGTAACTCCCAGGATCTGCATAATGAAGACCTTCGCCCAGAACCAGAAAAAATCTACAAAGTAGACTCCGAATCCCGAAAAACCGAGCGCTCGCCCCAAAGACCAGGGGAAGAAGATGGCCACCACGAAGGCGCACATGGCAAGGGTGCGAATTGCGAAAGTGAGTTTGAACATGACCAGGTTTCGGCCGGAATATTCCGCGATAAGCCCTTCGAGAATTTCCGTCTTTGCCTCGGGAATATCCATGGGAACTTTGCCGGTTTCTGCAGGAACCACAGCAAGCAGCGTCACGAGAAGGGCACACATGCCCACGACGCCCACCTTTCCCAGGGCACCCCAGAGAGGCATAATGACATAGGTTTCCGTGCTGAAGGGGTGTCCCGGAAGTCCCAGGCGATACGCCGCCCAAGCGAGAGTACAGATAACCAAAGCCAGAGGCAACTCATAGCTCATCATAAGCACCATTTCCCGCTGAGCTCCCACATTGGCATAAGGGGAACCGCTGGAAAAACCCGCCACCACCATGGAGACTGCCGAAAGAGCAAAGAGGTATACAATGAGAATCATATCTCCGTTGCCCGTGAGGATGGGAGGAAGAGATCCTATGGGAATATAGAGAATTACCATCATGGCCGCCACTGCCGCAAGCCAGGGGGCGCCGTTAAAGAGCCAGGGAACAGCCCGGCGGGGGACGATGCTCTCTTTACCCATGAGCTTGAGAATATCATACACAGGCTGGAGCACAGGAGGCCCTATGCGGTTCTGCATCCGGGCATGAACAATTCGGTCCACCCCTTCATAGATAAGGGCTATGATGATCGAAAGCACCACCAGGGCCATTCCAGCCACGAGTTTCATGAAAAAGAGCATCATCCCTGCATCATCCTCCTTGTCTTTTCCCGACAAAGTTCCGTGAGAGCCCGTTTTTCCACAACCTTTTCCGCCCCGGAGGAGGAATCGGTCACCAGAATCCGTTCCATGCAGGATATGCAGGGATCCACACTGTTGATTATAAGGGGAACATCCGCAAGCTCCTGGTTTCGGAACATCACGGGCCACGCCACAGCGTTGGAGTACGTGGGAGCACGGACACTCCAGGAAGTGATGTTTTCCTCTCCCTTGGTGAGATACACCACATGGGTATCATCCCCTCGGGGAGCTTCGATAACTCCCATACCCTGCCCCTCCACATTCTTGAGATACGAAAGAAGCTTGGGGATTTTGGGTTCCCACATGAGGTTTCCCTCGGGGATTCCTTCCAGAATCATGTCGAGGATATCCAGGCTCTGCAAGACTTCCATGGTGCGAACCAGAAACCGGTCAAACACGTCCCCCCGAGCCTCTCCAAAATAATCTTGGGGAACCACGGGTTTAATGTCGAATTCTCCGTATGCCTCATAGGGCTGGCTGCACCGAAGATCCGCCCGAAGACCGCTTCCTCGGGCGGTAGGGCCAAGGGAGACGTAGCGTATCGCGTCCTCCTGGCTGAGTACTCCTACATCTCTCATACGGGCTGCCACGATGGGATCGTCAAAAACGGGATCCGTAAAGACGTGAAAGTGTTCTCGATAATAAGCGATTAAATCTCGTACGGCGTTGGCTGTTTCGGGCGTAAGATCTCGTCGCACTCCTCCCACGGTGCCTACTCCATAGTTGACCCGATTTCCCGTAAGAGTTTCGAGGGTGTCCATTACCTTCTCCCGCAATTCCATCCCAAGGTGGAAGGCAGAGTCGAAACCAATGGTATAGCAGGCCACTCCGGCCCAGAGGATATGAGAATGAATCCTCTCAAGCTCCAGCACCAGGCTACGTATATACTGGGCTCTTCTGGGAACCTCGATTTTAGCGGCATTCTCCACGGCCCGCACAAAGGCAGTGATATGACAGAAGGAGCATATACCGCAAATTCGTTCCGCCAGATAGATAACCTGAATGGGATTCCGTTTCTGAGCCATCACTTCAATGCCCCTATGTACCGCCCCAGGGCGGATGGCGGCATCCACAATTCGTTCTCCATCCACATTGAGCCATGCGGTAATGGGCTCCTTAAGGCCCACGTGCACCGGCCCGATGGGTATGGTATAGGTTGTTCCTTTTTCCGTTGCCATACTAACCATCCTCCTAGGAGAGTTTCCGGATATGTTCAGGCTTCAATCCGCTCTCGTCTCGACGCTTGGGGAAAACGCTCCGATCCCAATCTTCCGGCAGAAAGACCAGATTCTTATTTTCCAAACCCACAAAGTCCACTCCGAAGAGCTCCAGAATCTCCCGTTCACTATACTCTACCCCGGGAATCAGAGGCCAGAGAGAAGGCATGGAAAGATTGTCCTTGGAAAGGCGAACCTTGACTGAAACTCCCACCTGGGTTTCAAAACCTGCGGCCCGATAGAGAGAAAAATGATAATTCAGCATCACCTTCTCGCCCTCATCATTTCCAGAAATAACATGAAAATGAGGAAAATCTAGAGTGCCGAGAAACTCTACCAGCTCCAGAAATCGGGAACGGGGAATTTCCACCCAGAGATCTCCCAGCTCGCAGCAATCCTGGACTGTGGAAAAACGCTTATGCTCCTCAAAAGAAAGAAGGTCTTCTCCTAAAAATTCTTGGAGAGCCATCTTCACTTCCGGAAAGGAAAGAACTTCGGAAGGAGAGGTTACTGCAAGGGATGTCTGTTGGCTCATTCGGAAAGCACCTCCTCGGCAGGAACCGTTTCCTGATCCGCCACAATGACTCCTTCAATTTCCCGGTTTTCCTCAAGAAGGCCCTGGCGCATTTTTTCAAGTTTCAAAATTCCCTTGCTCACACCCTCCACGATAGCCTCCGGCCGGGGAGGGCAACCATGGACATAGACATCCACGGGAATGATATTGTCTACTGGCCCCTCCAGAGTATGAGATTCATAGAAAACATCTCCGGAGCATCCGCAGTTGCCTACCACGATGACCACTTTAGGATCCGGTATTTGGGCATAGATACGACGTAAACGATCTGCCATATATCTGGTAACGGGACCTGTCACCAGAAGGGCATCCGCATGACGAGGAGTTCCCACCAGCTTCATGCCAAAACGTTCGATATCGTACCGAGGAGAAATACAGGCTACAATTTCAATATCACAGCCGTTACAGGATCCACTATTACAATGAAAAACCCAAAGGGATTTCGTTAAATATTCGAGATGCATTTCTGGTTTGAACATCCTTTTCGCCTCCTAAAATACCAAGAGCATGGCGAAGATTGCCGCAGTGAGGGCAAACCACGCCACATAGTCCGTGGCGATTCCCGAATGCCAGGAATCCAGGAAAGCGTAGAAACCATGGAGAGCTTTCTTGAATCCCCAATAAGCGGAAGAGGCCGGAACGGTAATATCCGCTCCATCCGAAGGAACCGGGTTACCTCCGTAAAAAATCTCGTCCTGAGGAGAACCTTCCTTGTAATCTTTTCGTCCTTGAGCACGAAACCAGAGCGTCAAGGCTGTTATGATTATGAAGAAAGTCAGCCAGCTGAAGATGTCCCAAAAGCCATATCCCGAAAGTACGGTGGTACACATCAGAAACCACCTCCCAATACGGCACCCACGTAAGATGCCTTATCCACGAGAGCTTCTGCAGCAGGAGTAATAAAATGATCCAGCGACCATGATGGGAAAAGGGAAAGGCCGATAATCACGAGGGCGAGAAGCCCCATTCCGAAAAGCATACTCTGGGGGACTTCCCGAACCGTGGAAAATACCTCTTTTTCGGGACCGAGAAAAGCTGTCTGGAATACCTTGACAAAGGACGCCAGGGTCAGCATGGAAGTCACCATGGCCACCACAGGGAGAATAGGGTGTACCGCAAAGGAGGATTCATAGATAAGGAGTTTGGAAACGTAGCCATTAAAGGGAGGCAATCCCGCAATGGCTGCCGCAGCAAGAAGAAAAAGTACCGTGGTATAGGGCATTTTTCTCGCCAGCCCTCCCAAATCGTTGAGATTTCTCGATTTTGCCGCATAAAAAAGAGCTCCCGCACAAAGAAAAAGAAGAGGCTTATACATGGCGTAGTTCAAGAGATGATAAAGTCCCCCCTTGATGGCAGTCATGCCGTAGGCCCCCATCTCCTGGGGATTTCCGAGGGCAAGAAGTCCTACCCCGAGCCCCAGAAGAATGTATCCCACCTGAGATACCGAATGATATGCCATAAGGCGCTTTATTTCTTTTTGGATCACAGCCATGCTCACTCCGACAAACATGGAAAGGCACCCCAACACGATGATCGCCCAGGCCACGGCACTGCTTCCCATGGAAATGCCGTAAATCGAGAAACAAACCCTGAAAAGGGCGTAAAGAGAAGCCTGGCTTACCGCCACGAGAAGGCAGGTGACCGCAGCGGGAGCTTCCGAATAGGCATCGGGAGTCCACATATGCATGGGCACGGAGCCGCATTTCATGGCGAGAGCCACCACAAGAAAGATAAGAGCGACTTTTTCGGGGAGTCCATACTGGAGGTTGCCTCCAATGGCTGCCATGTTTACCACGTTATAGCGACCGTAAAGGAAGGCAATGGCCAGAAGGATAAACATGACTCCTACGGTGGAGACAAGCATGTACTTGAATCCCGCCTCCACTGTCTCAGGGCGATCCCGCCAGAAAGCCACCAGGCCGAAGGATGCGACGGAAGCAATTTCGATAAACACGAAAAGGTTAAAAAGATCTCCCGTAAGAACCATCCCCTGCATTCCTGCCAGAAGGAGGAAATAGAGGGCGGAATACTTGTCGAGCCCCGTAAATCTTTCCATGAAGCGAAGAGAAAAAAGAGCCCCCGCCAAGGCACAGAGACCTCCTATGAGGGCCATGAGAGCCCCAAAGGAATCCACTTCAAGAAGAATTCGTACCGGCAGGATCATTCCCGAAGGAAGGGGAATATTCCAGGCACTTCCCCCCATGACATAGACCAATGTTCCCGAAGCGCCCACATGTCTCCAAAGAAGCAGGGCAAAGAGAGCCGAAAGGGCTGCAAAGAAAATAAACCACACGTTCCGAGCCATTCGCCCCCCCAAAGAAACGAGAGGAGCACCGAAGGCACCGAAAAGAGGCACCGCCACCACAAGGGCGGGAAGATGGTTTGTCCAGCTCATCCCCGCAACCTCCTTATCTCGCGAACATCAAGCGTACCGTAGTGCCGATAGAGCACCATTATCATGGAAAGGAAAAGAGCGCTCGTAGCAAGGCCGATAACGATGGCCGTCAGAGTAAGAGCCTGGGGCGTAGGGAGTACGAAGACGCCCCCCTCTCCTCCCAGGGTGAAAACCGGTATATTCCCTCCCGAACGGTATCCGTAAACGATGAGGAGCATATTTGCTGCAGACTCCATGACGGTGATTCCCACGGCAATTTTTATGAGGTTTTTCTCAAAAATCACCGCAAAAAGGCCGTACATGAAAAGAAGCCCCACCACAATATAGGGCAAATTACCGATCATGACCGGTTTCCTCCTTCCCAAACTCTTCGGCACCAAGGTTTTGCAAAACTCCATGAAGCATGTAGAAAAGGATGAGAGATAGGCCTCCCACCACCTCGAATCCCACAGCCATATTCATAAGGGCAATGGTTCCCGAGGAATTGAGCACCCCCGAGTTAACTCCCAGGGGTACGGAAACTCCGAAAAGCCCTCCCTGATTCGCCAGGAAGTTGTAGAAGAAAGTAGTACCTAAAGCGGCGAAACCAGTGCAGATGAAAAGGAGAAGCCCCGCCTGTTCCAGAGTTATGAAGAGTTCCTTCTTGATTCTCGGCAGAGCGAAATCCCCACCGTGGGTAATCACAAGAAACGCCAGGGCCGTAGCTACTACGGCTCCCCCCTGAAACCCTCCACCCGGGGTCAGATGTCCGTGAATGATGACGTAACTTCCGAAAATCACCATAAACCAGGCAAAAGCGTTGCACACCACCCGGGTAATCACTGAGAGAGGACGCATATGACGCATCTAGGATTTCCCCCCTTTACGGAAAATCAGGGCAATGGAAGAGACCGCAGTAAAGAGAACCGCCGCTTCTCCCAGAGTGTCAAAGCCACGATAGTCAAAAACGACAGCGGTAACAACGTTGTTGGCTCCCCGATCTTTCTGGGCATGTTCTACAAAGTAGGTGTCCATGGGAGTTTCTCCGGGAAGGCCAAAGGGATGCACCGCCTCCATGGCTCCCCAAACCATTCCCGCCACCACGAGAACCGCAATTAGAAAAAGCATCTTGGATTTCATTGCTGGGATCCTTTCTCTCGGGGTTGCCTCGCCTTACAAACTGCCCGAAGGGCAAGAACATAGATGGCAGTGCTCAGGCCGGCCCCTATAGCGGCCTCTGCAATCGCCACATCCGGAGCCTGAAGAATATAGAACTCTATGGAAAGAAGCAGGCTCAGCGCAGCAAGAGAGATAACCGAGGAAATAAGATCCCGGAACCATACTGCAAAAAAACCTGCCAAAGCCACAAGAATAAGTATGGCAAGGTGAAGAACCTCGTTCATTGAGAACCACCGCCTTTCTCCTGGCTTTTCTGATCTTTCTGCAAAACGTCAATGATGGCCTGTCGGGGGAAAACGCCGCTTCGGTGAGCCGCCCGGGCGATAGCATGAGCCCCCGTAGCATTCGTTACCAGAAGAGCGATAAAGGCAATAATTACATGTACCATCAAGACGAGGAAGCGTCCTTCCCCAGTCTGCACAAAACGCCAGAATCCCCATAAAATGGCGGCGATAGAGATAAACATGGAGCCAAAGGTAGTACATTTGGTAGTTCCGTGAAGGCGGGTATAGACATCGGGAAAGCGATACAGCGCGATACCCCCCAGAGTACAGAAAGCCAACCCTATGGCCAGGAAAAAAGCGAGTAGAAAGGACATTTCCCGTCACCTCCCAATTTCGAGATACCGGGCAAAAAACATGGTGCTCACGAAGGTGAGAGCCGCATAAACAATGGCCACATCCACCATAACCACCGAGTCGTACACCACCGCAAGAAGAATCATGATGGCAATACCCAGAGTGTTAAGGGCATCCAAAGCCACCACACGATCCGGAATGGTAGGGCCCGCCACAAGACGTCCGAACATCAGCAGGGCCACAAGACCGAGAAGTGCCGCACTCCACGCAAAAAGAAGCGTACTCATTGAGTTATCCTCCTTGCCCAGTCTGCAAAGGAACCGTAAATTTCTTCCGGATCCGGATCGGGGGACGAGAGATCGATACAGTGCACATAAAGGGCCCGATCATCCTCATCCACATCCACCGAAAGAGTTCCCGGCGTGAGGGTAATGGAGTTCGCCAAAAGAGTAATACCTCCGTCCCCCAGCCCCTCTGCGGGCACCTTCACTATGCCAGGGCGAATTTTTCCCGTAATGACGAGCTTTGCTACATGCACGTTCGCCTTAGCGAGAGCCACCATAAAAGGGCCGAAAAAATAGTGTAAAAACCGACCTCCTCGGACAAGGCTTGCTCCAAGCCCCATTGACCTTCTTCCTCCACCAAAAAAGGAGCGTTCTACCAAGAACAGCACGCCCCCGAGGAGAAGAGCAATGACAACTTCGGTTAATGAAATGCCGTCACCACTCCACGCCAAAAACAGATACGTTATGACGGAAAGAAAAAAAATACACATATGCCCACCTCCCAGAAAATATCCTCATTTCGTACCAAAATGCGTCCAACAAGCCATTTTACACCAACTATGTCATATCCGTCAGGCAACTTGGTGAAAAAACCCCTTTTTCAGTAAATTAAGTAAATCATCTTACGTTCTACATGCAATCTAAAAAACATGGCATACAAATCTGGGATTTTTTTTCGAAAACTGGGAAGAGAGAAAAGGTCGACTAAAAAAGCTACCTTTTTTGCTCCCCCAAAAGTAAAAATGCGCCTAAAAATTTCATGATTGGACCTGATGACATTTACAATCTCTCCTTATCGAAGGCAATGAACGGCACTTAAGGGAGAGAAACCTTGACGTTATCCAAGGCCACCTCGGAATACGAGTAAAAGTTGAGGGTTCCCTTTCCGACAAACCGACCGGCAAGGACTTTATCTATGATCAAGCTCCCATCCACGTAGACCTTCAGGGAATCTTCTATGCGGCATATGCGGTAATGCTGCCAAGTTTGCAGGCGTATGTGTTTCCCCATCTTCCACTGAGCCGGATCTCTGCTGCTGCCAGCATGGGAGCGTGTGTTCCGCCACGACCCCGGAACCACTACGTATCCTTCACCTCGCGCATTCTGCCATCGCAAAGGCAAACCGTCTTCGCCGCACCAGGCATCGTATTCAATGATGACGTTCTCCAGGGGAATTTCCGTTTTCGATGTGAGGGGCCGATGCTGAGGATCTTGCCAAAAAATTTTTTCATCCTTCCAACGGACCTGAAAGCCCTGGGCATTCCATTTGGAAGATCCCTCGGAGAAATCGTCGAAAAAGAGCACCTTCCCGGAAGGTGAATCCGGCTCCAGGGTTTTCGCCGGAGCCTGGTCCAGAAGCAGGACGGGCCTCTGATCTTTTTGCGGAAATTCCCGGGAACGGAACCCATACTGGCATTCCGGAACGTTTTGGGAAAGGGGGCCCCGGGAGACGAGAACCAGCCCGTGATTCGGAGTTCCCCGGAGCCATGCGTTTACGAGATCCGTAATGTCCACATCCATCCACTTGTTTGGATTGCCCCCCGGGCAGAAGCAGACTGCCGGGAGGGAATCGAAAGAAGGCTGGTTCTCCCACGTAAGATCCCCCGGACGGGGTTCCGCCGGAGAAGGGTAATTACCTCCCCCTTCCTGCCAGGGAGAGGTAACCCGATGAACGCATATATCCAGGGTGCCCGTTCCCGCGGAATGATAGTGATACAACCTCAGAACCGCGGAGGAAACGGCGTTCACCCGGGGAAGGGCAAAACGGAGATAGGTCCGTTTTTCTCCTCCCAGGGGATGCCACCCCGCTCCGAGAGAGCCGTAGGCTCCCCAGTTGGAGTTATTCCAATTCCGGTATTCATAGGCATATACATGATTATCCGCCTGGACCTCCAGCACCGCCGGAGACGCCCCAGCGGCTTCTCCAGACAAGGCCAGGAACGCGAGCAACAAAAAAAGGGACATTCTTTTTGATATGCGTAGCATGGCAACGACCTCCTTCTAGATAACATGGATTCTCCAAGGGGAGATAAAAAGGCCTAGGCTCCCCAATCCTTTTTCACGGCTTCCGTTTTGGAGACAAGTTCCTGGGATCCCTGGAAAGCCAGAGCATCCAGGATTCTCCTTTTCGTTTTTTTGAGGGGAGGTTCCATAATCCGAAGGACCACCTCCTCTCCTTCCAGCACCAGAAGTCGGGTTATCTCCTTTGGAGCCAGCACGTTCCGCACCTTTTTCACGCTTCGGAGAGCGGTAACCCGGAGATCCCGGAAGTCTTTCCACTCCAGTTTGCTGGACCCCGTCATGCCCCTCAAAATGACGCCGCTCTCCTCCACGAGTACCTCCTGGCCTCCCGTGGCGGTAATAAAAAAAGCCATGACGGGAACGAGGATGAGGGTCATGAAGATTCCCATAACCCGAAACTCCGAATCCCATCCCCGGGTATTCCAAAGAGAGACAAAAAGCGCATCGAGAACTCCGTAGGCAAAAACGGAAAGAATCAGGATCGTTATGGCATCCCACAAAAGCAGGATCATGGGGCGCGCCACGAGAATACCTCCCCTGGAAGAACTTCGATAAAGCTTGCCTATCCAGGTTCCAAGAAGGCAAAGAACAATGCCGCCCCATCCCAGGGGAATACGTCCTTTTTCCAGAAAAGGCACGGGAGCGAGAAAACGATCCTCCTCGAAACGGAGGGAATAGGAAAAAAGTTGCTCCATGGGAAAGATCGGACTGGATTCCGTGTAGAGGAAACGCCCCTCCTTCTCGGAGGAATCCAGGAATCTCTCCGCAAAAGCTTGCCACTCCCGGGGAGAAACGTCTTCCATCTTCATCGAATTTTGCCGGTACTTTTCCGCATTTTTCGCACACCACCAAAGGTTCCGCTGAATATTTTCCAGGCCCTCCGGAAAATCCCTCCGGTCTATGCGGGGAGCTCCCGAAGAAACCGGCTCTTGCAGTAGAGGAGCTATATAGGGAACGTCTCGCATCTCCTCCACCATACGCTCCATGGGAGGAGGGTATGCAAGCAGCACCAGGGAAAGAGGAAACAGAATAAATAAAAACATACGGAAATAAAGTTTTGTCATGGAGAAATCCTTTCTCCGAATCCTCGGCAATTCGGCATAAAGAGAGAGGAAAAACATATTGGGTAAAAAGGGAAAGGTGCCGTAAAGTCTAACTTTAAGCGTTACTTCTGAAAAAGTCTCTTTATTTTACCAAAAATTCCATAACGCCGGAATGTTGCATTTTACGGCAAGATGAAAATTAAATAAGATTCGATAAAAACAGAGGCCACAACAACTCTTGCAGACTCTACCGCCCTGAAATCTGCGGCAATTTCCTGATCCAAAGAGTTTTTGTGAAAACCTGTCTTTTTAAAAAACGCTGGCGTCGAGTATAATACGGCCTTACTCGCCATGTTGGTGTACAGGTATTTTCAAATTGGGAAAAACGAAATGCTTCATAAAATAGCGAAAGGGAGGAACAAATACTATGCTTTTTGCCGCTCTGGCAGCCTTAATTCTCGGACTGATTTTTCTCGTGTGGAGCGCAGACTACTTTGTGGATGGCGCAGTAGCTACCGCACAACAGCTGGGAATGCCTCAGCTTTTAGTAGGAATGCTTATCGTGGGCTTCGGTACCTCCGCACCAGAAATGATTGTCTCTGCCTTTTCCGCATTCCAAGGAAATCCTGGGCTTGCTCTTGGAAACGCCTACGGATCGAACATCGCCAACATCGCTCTGATTCTTGGCATAACAGCTCTTCTATCCCCCATTGCGGTACATACCCAAGTTGTCAAGAGAGAGCTTCCGCTACTTATCGGAGCCACTCTGTTTGCAATTCTACAGCTTTTCAACGGAGAAATTTCCCGCACTGACGCCCTGGTTCTGCTCCTTCTTTTCTTTCTGATCATGGGATGGTCTCTTTACAGGGGAATGAAGGGAGATCCTCCGGAGATGCTCCTTCCGGGGGAAATGGAAGAACTTTCCGAAAAAAACCTCGGATCTCTGAAAAGCTCTCTATTGCAGCTTTGCATCGGTCTTGGGGTGCTTATGGCAAGCTCCAAAGCTCTTGTATGGGGAGCGGTATTGGTGGCCCATGCTCTCGGAGTAAGCGACCTTATTATCGGACTCACCATAGTAGCCATCGGGACATCCCTTCCGGAACTTGCCTCATCCGTAGCGGCAATCCGCAAAGGAAAGAGCGATATCGCTCTCGGCAATGTTCTGGGATCCAATCTTTTCAACACTCTTGCCGTAGTGGGTATCGCCGGAACAATTCACCCCATCAAGGTTCCCCCGGAAGTGCTTTCCCGAGATTGCCTCGTCATGGGGGGGCTCACGCTACTGCTCTTTTTCTTCTGTAAAAAAGGTTCTCGAGAGGCCCAGGGGCGCATAACCCGCCTTGAAGGGGCGCTTTTCTCCTTTACATATTTGGCTTATCTGGTTTGGCTGGTATTTTCGAGTCTTCAAATCTGAAAAGCTTTGATCTGACCATCGGAGATCCGTCCCTGGTGAGGGAAAATTCGTTACATCAAGAGTGGCTNNAGCCACTCTTGATGTAACGAATTATTTTTGTATGATAACTGCAGTATATGGAAGAGAGTAGTACCCGCCAGTATAAACATATCCAGGAGAAAGAGGAGATCCGTAATAACATACTCCCCCCCAAGGATAACCTACTACGAAAGGCACCAAAGGCGGCGAAATTACCACGGGTGTCCCCCCGGAAACCACCACGGGCACCATGGGCACCCCCCAAACCGCCACGGGAGAGGCGTATATTGCGGCTTCTGCCGTGGCGGCTCCTGCTCCGGCAAAGGCAAGAAGCACCCCTACAGCAAAGATCCGGATTAAAAATTTACTTCGTTTTCCCACTAAAAGCACCCCCTTATTATGTAAAAAAGCCTTTAAGTCTCTCCGCAATGAAAGATTCTTCCGCTCTGATCCGATGTCTTTTTTTTCGCCTCACCATTTCGGATAGCGATCTCCTCCAGGGGCAAACAGAGGAATTTCTTTGCGAAAGGGCGTATTTCTCATTAAAGGATTTTTGCCCCTCACAAGAACCGCAAAGTCTCGCTGCAAATCTCTAATCTCTCTTCCAAGAGAGTCCCTGGAGAAGAAGGGAGTTATGACAAGCCGCGATTCTTCGGTGAGAGGGTCATAACGGAGATGAGCCGCCACTGACCGTCCATACCAAGTGTAACCGTAGAGTTTTTTTTCAAAAATCAAAGGCTTTCCCGGCCCCCACTGCCGGGAAGCTTCCCGAACCAGCAAGTCTCGGTTTGCCTGGCCGTAAGCTCCGAGGAAAACTCCCGCAAAATGCTGGTTTACAAAATAGTAGAGAACGTCATCCAGCTGGGCTTCTCCGAAAAGGAGGCTTTCTCCTTCCCGGCGATACAGCTCCCAAGAACCATCTTTTTCAAAAAGATAGAGCCTTGAGAAACCATGTATACCAGACCACCAAGAAGCTCCTCGAAAACCCTGAGGTTCGTTTTGAAAAGCTTCGAGGCTAAAAGCTCCGCCTCCCAGAACAAGCCAACAGACAAGCAGTAGTTTTCCCCAAAATATTTTGGACACGAAAAACACCCTTCCAGGTTCTCTTCAGCCCCTGTTTTTACTGATGAGGCTGTACAACAAAACCTCCTGCTCCTGCAGGATAGTAGTACACCTGCCCCGAAGGCATTAGAGGGGGCAGCACCATTCCCTGGGGAGGCTGGGGAAACTGCTGCATCCGCTGCGAAGGCGCCGGGACAACTCCCTGAGGGCAGGATGTCATTTCCAGTGAATAGGGATATCCATACATCAAGGGGATTCCAGGACTGATCACAGTAATTTGTGGCCCTGGAATCCGCACGGCCTCAGGATTTACCATGTAAATCCATTCACCTTGAGCGGTGCGCATAACCGGGTATCCATCGGGAGTGAGGTATACGGGACTTCCCGGAAGAGCCTGACGCCCTCCGGAAGTTGTATAAGCATCCGTGTAGTTCGGAGCCACAATAAGTACCGGAGACTGCCCCCCCACGTCCTTGGCAAATCCCGCAAGGGCTCCCCCAAACAAGAAAGATATTCCCAGAAAGAGAGCCGGGAGAAACCGGGAAAAACGAGAAAAGCTCATATCCATCCCTCCTCTACCACATATTCAGGGGAGCCGTGTGGCCCATCCAGAGAAAACCCCACACCGCAGCCTGATTTGCCAGGGTGGGAGTATCTGCATCGTTCCAGATAAATCCGTTCCGGCGGACGAAGTTCTGCAGAGTCTCTCCGTGGCGTTTCAGAATTTCACCGGGGCTCTCTCCCCCATCTCGGGCGAGCATTTTATACCATTCTTTTCCGGTCCATGCGAATATGCAGGCGGGGCGATCTCCCTTCCAGGCGAGAGGAACCCTGGGACGTTCCAGCATACCCATGCGATCTACCAGAAAATTCCACGCAGCCACTTCTACGAAACGGGAGTTTTGGAGCCAGTAGGGAATCACCGGAACCGGGGAAACCGCCGAAACGATCTGCGTAAAAGGAACAAGGGGCACCTGAGCAGGAACGATCGAGCCGACTACATAGGCCGAAGGAACAAGCGATTCTCCCGAAGGGATACCATAGTACCAGACACCGCCGAATCCCCGGGAAACGGGATATCCATCATAGGTCATGTACCACCCCGGAGGAGCCCAGGATGGTTGGCACACGAAAAACTGCATTCCCTCATAAACCGGCTGTGAAACCAAGAGGGGCTGACTCTGGGCCAAGGCCCCTCCAGTACTTCCCAACAGGGCACACGCCGCAAAAAGCAAGAGCATTCTTTTTCTCATCGCCTCATCCTCCTTTGCATTCCTTCGCCACAGGGAGCCTTCCTCACAAAGAGCAACCCCGGGAAATTTTGGTGTTTCTTACAATACGGCAAACCGGAAGATCCTAGACACTTTTAAAACAAACATTAAATCTTCTCCCTCCGCTTCTCGTTCTGGATCGCCTTTTCAAGCGCTTGAATATCTGCGAAAGGGACTGCAAAATCTGGAAGAAAGGACGCTTCTCAGATAGGGTTTCCTATTCTTTGGCTGCGATTTTCTTCCAGCTATCCTTGAGCGAAACAATTCGATTGAACACGAGGCGTTCCGGAAGACTATCGCGATCCACCACAAAATATCCCTGCCGCAAAAATTGAAAACGATCTCCCGGGAGTGCCTCGCCAAGAGAGGGCTCCATCTTGCACTCTCCGAGAATTACCCGTGATTGTGGATTGAGGTAATCTTCGTAGGTTTTTCCCTCTTCCATTTTACTCATGTCTTTGAGAGTGAAAAGAGTGTCGTAAAGCCGCACTTCTCCGGAAAGGGCATGAGGAACAGAAACCCAATGAAGAGTTCCCTTCACTCGCCTGCCGTCCGGAGCGTCTCCGCCTCTTGTCTCGGGATCATAGGTGCAGTAGAGGGTGGTAATTTTCCCGGCGTTGTTCCGCTCTACTCTCCGGCATGTAATAAGATAGGCATGTTTAAGCCGAACTTCTCCCCCCGGAGAGAGACGGAAAAATTTTTTAGGAGGATTTTCCATGAAATCCTCCGCTTCAATATAGATCTCTCGGGAAAAGGGGATTTGGCGGGTTCCCGCCTGAGGATCCTCGGGATTATTTTCCGCCTCCAGGTACTCCATCTTGTCTTCGGGATAGTTTTCGAGAATCACCTTTATGGGATTCTGCACTACCATCACTCGGGGTGCTTGGGCATTGAGCTCCTCCCGAAGAATATAATGAAGGAACTCAAGATCCACCATACTGTTCGCCTTAGACACCCCTATCTCCCGGCAAAAGCGTCGCAATGCTTCGGGAGAACACCCCCGACGCCGGATTCCGCTGATGGTAGGCATCCGGGGATCATCCCAGGAATCTACCATTCTGCGGTCTACCAGGGCCTTGAGAAGGCGTTTGCTCATGACGGTGTAGGTGAGATTCAACCGGGCAAATTCGTACTGTCGAGGCCGGGAAGGAACGGAGACATTTTCGAGGAACCAGTCGTAAAGAGGACGATGATCTTCAAACTCTAAAGTGCATATGGAGTGTGTCACTCCTTCGATGGCATCTTCATATCCGTGAGCGAAATCGTACATGGGGTAAATGCACCATTTCTCCCCCGTTCGGTGGTGAGCCTGCTTGAGAATTCGATAAAGTACGGGATCCCTCATGTTGATGTTGGCATGAGCCATGTCGATCTTTGCCCGAAGCACGCATTCCCCTTCTTCGAATTCTCCTCCACGCATTTTTTCGAAAAGTTCCTCGTTCTCTCGAGGAGACCTATCTCTGTAGGGGGAAGGAGTTCCCGGTTCCGTAAGAGTTCCCCGGCTGCTGCGTATTTCCTCCGCATTCTGGTGATCCACGTAGGCCAGTCCTTTACGGATAAGCTCCAGAGCCCACACATAAAAGGAATCGAAGTAATCCGAAGCGTAGCAAAGAGAGGTCCAGGAAAAACCCAGCCAGCGGACATCCTCTTTTATGGACTCCACATATTCCGTTTCTTCCTTGGAAGGGTTCGTGTCATCAAAACGAAGGTTACAGGCGCCCCCGAAAGTTTCCGCAAGGCCAAAGTTGAGACATATGGACTTAGCATGCCCGATATGGAGATATCCGTTGGGCTCCGGAGGGAAGCGGGTCATCACCGCTTGCACGCGCTGCGCTTCCAAATCATCCGTGATAATCTGCTCCAAAAAATTCAGCGTTTTAGAGGCTTCGCCACTCATTCTTCATAACCACCTTCTTCTCTTCCAGAGGCAGACCGTAGAAGTCTTGAAAGAGACTATTCTTTTTTTAATGCTTGTACGCCCCATTATATAGGGAAATCCCGATTTTTTCGATGGGGAAAGCGTATTTTCCCTGCTTTCTTTCCTCTAACAGGTCGTATCGTATCGGGAAAATATCAAATTGTACCAGCACAGGTTTCTCCCCAACCCATCCGGGGTTTCCTTTTGGCACAGGAGGCTCCAGCCAGCGCTTTCGAAAAGGAGCTGCACTTCTTCGGGCTGTCGATGGATAAAGAGCCGTTCGTCATTTTTTCCCCGTTTGCCCGAAGAGAAGGAACAGATAAAAATCCCCTCTTCTCTCAGGAGAGTTCCAACTTGGGAGCACCACTCCGAAAGTTCGGAATTTTCCAGATGCATAAGTACGGCTACCGCTACCACAGCGTCGAACTTTTCCGCCAGGAGTTCGTGATCGGAAGGAAAAGGAATCGGAGTAAGAAAAACTCGGGAGGGATCCATACCTTGCCGGGAAAAGGCCTCTCGGGTAAGGGCCACCATGGAGGGGCTTCCATCCAGGGCGGTGACGGCACATCCCAGAGATGTCATGAAAAGAGCATCCCTGCCGGTCCCGCATCCGACCTCGAGTACCCTGGCATGCCGAGGAAGCCACTGCCGCAGAAGAGCATGAAGCTCCGAAAGATCTGCCGCGTCGTATCGTTGAGAAAGGGAGGCGGCAGCCTTGTCGTAATATTCTCGAGTTTTCGTGTCCAATGGAAAGCCTTCCTCCTCAGGGTGATTTACCGAGAGACCGGTGAGATCAGAAAGCTGTTCTTCTCCGGTTCTGCGTGGTTAGCGGAATATTTTCTTGAGAATACCACAGGAATTCTATCCTAAGAAGGTTCCTTATGCCCTCTTTTTTCACCGGAAAACGTGTATTTTATTTCTGTTCCGGAGTAAGATACGGTGCGGCACGCAAAAAAAGAATTCTTCTTCGATGCACGCCACTACACCATGTTTCGGAGGAATACTCCATGAAAAAAAATCTTTCTGCAGCCCTGCTCCTTCTGTTTGTCATATTCGGGAGTGTCGTCTTTCTGTTGTTTATGCCTGAAAGGTTCTCCTCTAAGCCCTCTTCGGAAGAGTTTTACGCCTTGGGGACCTTCATACGCTTTCAGGCATGGGGGGAAAACGCTCCGGAAGCTTTGGAGGCTGCTCGAATTTCGGTGCAGGCCCTGGAAAACCGATTTTCTCTTTTTTCCCCCTCCTCGGAGGTGGAAATACTGAACTCGGCAGCCGGATTGGAAGAAAGACTTTTTTCCGAGGAAAGCCTCTTCCTTTTCTCCAAGGCTTTGGAATATGCCAAACGTACCAAGGGAGCCTTCGATCCAACCATAGGGCCTCTCACGCAGCTTTGGGGAATAGGTACTGCCAAGGAAAGGATCCCCTCGCCGGAGGAGATCGAAAAAACCCTGAACCTCGTGGATTACCAGAGTTTTCAAATATTTCCCGAACGAGGCACCGCGGCTCTCCCTCGGAAAGGACAGGCCGTAGATCTCGGAGCCATCGCCAAGGGATACGCTGGAGACGTGGTGCGGGAAGTGCTTGGGAAGCACGGCATTTCCCAGGCCCTTATCGACATGGGAGGCAATATTGTCACCCTGGGAAACAAGCCTGGAGGATCTCCCTGGAGGATTGGCATCCAAAATCCTTTGGAACCTCGAGGGAAATACCTAGGGATTCTTTCTCTTGCAAACGCCTCCGTAGTTACTTCGGGAAATTACGAACGATATTTCGAAAAGGACGGAAAACGGTATCATCATATCTTCGACCCCTTTACAGGGTATCCCGCCTCGCAGGAGCTTCTCGGCGTTACCGTAATAAGCCCGAGCTCCCTCGAGGCGGATGCTCTTTCCACGGGACTCTACGTTCTGGGGCTTTCTCGTGGCATGCAGCTTGCAACAGATTTGAAGGGAGTGGAAGCCCTTTTCATCACTTCGGACCGCCGAGTGGTAGGAACTCCGGGTACAGCTTCCATCTTCACTCTTACCGAGGAGAGTTTTTCCCTTGAAATCCGGTGATAAAGTTATTATGGTTTTCTTAGGATGTATGGCACTTCTTTTTCTGGGAGGCATACTTTCCCGAAGGAGTTTTCTTTCTTTGCCGCCATCATCGACTCCCCTTCAGGCAGTTATCCGGCAGAGAGGAACACTGTTGCGAAAAGTCAACCTGGAAGAGGTAGAGAATCCCTACACACTTCGGGTGGAAACGGATCACGGGCATTACAATCTTCTCCTTGTAGAACCGGGACGCATCCGCTTCGCCGAGGCGGATTGCCCTCGCCAGCTTTGCGTTAACTCCGGATGGCTTTCCCGACCTGGAGAAATGGCCCTTTGCCTCCCCCACAGAATACTCGTTTATATCGATGGAGATTTACGAGAGGAGACATCGGTGGATGCAGTGGCCCATTAAAAGCATTCCCTCTTCGGGATCTTCCCGAAAACTGATCGTTACCGGGCTTCTCGGAGCTCTTGCCTTGGGGGTACACGCAGCGGAAGCCCAAATCCCACTTCTTTTTCCGGGAGTGAAACCGGGGTTTGCCAATGCGGTTTCCCTGGGGGCCCTGGTGCTTCTGGGATGGAAAAGCGCCCTCTCCATCACCCTGCTTCGCATCTTCATAAGCTTTCTTTTGGGAGGAAATCTTTTCGCCTTCGCCTGCAGCCTTGGAGGCGGCCTTGCAAGCCTGGGAGTAACGGCATGCCTCTATCGATATGCACGCCACGCTTTGAGCCTTCCGGGAATAAGCATTCTTGGCGCCCTTACACACAACGTGGCTCAAATTGTCGTGGTGGCTTTTCTCATGCACACGGAAAAAGTTTTTCTCTATCTTCCAATGCTTATCCTTACGGGAGCTCTCTCGGGCCTCTGCGTGGGGTTGCTTGCCTCTTTCCTCTGTACCCGGCTTCAACGGCTGGGTATTTCTTCTTCTCGATATCTTCCATGAAATCCATTCCTGGCAAACTTCATAAAAATATTGCCACATGGGCCTGAAAGAACGTAAAAACTCCCTTCTCCTCCGAGGCTCTTCCGGCAAACCTCCTTCGGACCCTGCCGAAAAGATTCCTGCACGCTCTGCCGACGCGACAACGTTCGAATACGTTCTCTTTCTCGGCATAACATAAAAGCTTTCTCTCTCCAGGAATTATGGCCCGGAAAAAGAGAAAGCTTTTTGTGTGGGTATTGGAAAAACTTATGTTACTGCAGGTTTTTCAGGACGAGGACGTTTTGAGAGGAAGTATCCGTAGAATGGACCCCGTAGGACACGCCTCCGTACAGACGGCGCAATTGACGCATATATCCGTGTCTATCACCGGAAGATTGTTCTTCATGGTAATGGCCTCCTTGGGGCAACTCCTGACACAGAGATCGCAGGCTATACACCCTACCTCGCATGTCTGACGTACGTCCTTTCCTTTTTCGGGAGAATTACATGCCACCATAACAATCTGTGAGGCCTTGCGGAGCTCTATAATGTTTTTCGGACAGATGTCCACGCAAAGGCCGCAGCCCACACAGAGTGCATCGGCAACTTCCGCGATGCCGTTTACGATATGAATGGCGTCGAACCTGCATACTTCCATGCAGGTTCCAAAACCAAGGCATCCATATTCACAGGCCTTGGGGCCTCCTCCCGGAGTAATAACCGCCTTGCGGCAGTCCCGGACGCCGAAGTAGTCATATTTCCACAGGGCTTTACTCGGAGATCCCCCGCACTTGACAAAGGCTATCTTGCGTTCCATCTTTCCTGCCACCACTCCCATAACCGCAGCGATGGAAGCTGCCACGGAGCTTCCCCCCACAAGGCAGAGATTTACCTTTGCCTCCCCCGCCGCCACGGCTTCTGCGTAGGCATCGCATCCCACGTAACCGCAAGCCCCGCAATTGACTCCGGGAAGAGCCTGGCGTATTTCGGCAACCCGAGGATCCGCGGAAACCGCACATTTTTTGGAAACATATCCCAGAAGCACTCCAAAAACCAATCCCAAAACACCCAGGGTAAGGCTGGAAAGCAGAAGAAAATTCATGGTTACCATTGAAAAACTCCCCCCATTCTCTATACCAAACCGGAAAAACCCAGGAAAGCAATAGACATAAGCGCTGCGGTAATAAGAGATATGGGAAGCCCCCGAAGAGGCTTGGGCACGTTAGGATTTTCGAAAATTCTTTCTCGCAGTCCCGCCATGAGAAGAATGGCAAGAAGAAAACCCAAGGATGCGCCCAGAGTATGTACCATGGATTCCAGAAGGGAGTACCCCTCGTTCATGTTGATCACCGCCACTCCAAGTACTGCACAGTTGGTGGTGATAAGAGGCAGGAAGATTCCTAAAGCCTTATAGAGTTCGGGATGATATTTGCGCACCACAATTTCCACAAGCTGCACCAACGCAGCAATGACAAGGATGAATGCCAGAGTGTAGAGGTAGGTAATTCCAAGGGGTATGAGCACCAGATTATAGAGAAGCCACGTCATAAGTGAAGCTAGAAACATGACGAATATTACCGCCAATCCCATGCCCAGAGCTGTTTTAACTTTTGAAGAGACTCCCAGAAATGGGCATATTCCAAGAAATTTGCTGAGCACGATGTTATTGGTCAAGAGGGCGCCGATAAAAATACCAAGAAGCGTCATTTACAATCCCTCCCCCGCTCTCTCATTCTCTCAGTGCAAACCACGCTACGAACACTCCTTTCCAGAAGGGCAGGAAGAACAATCCTGGCCGCAAGAAGGGATTCTGAGGGGGTTTTTCTTCTTCCGCAGGTTGTAATGATTGATAAGTCCCATAATAATTCCCAGAGCGAGGAAAGCCCCTGGGGCGAGAATCATTATGAGAGCCGGTTGATACGCCTGGGGCATCACGGCAAAGCCGAAAAGGCACCCCGCCCCGAGAAGTTCCCGAATTCCCCCGAGCAGGGTCAGGGCAAGGGTGAATCCCAATCCCATACCGAGACCATCCCAGAGAGAGGCAAGCACGGAATTTTTTGAGGCGTAGGCTTCGGCCCTGCCGAGAATGATGCAATTTACCACAATAAGAGGTATGAAGATTCCCAGAGATTTATCCAGCCCCGGGGCCCAGGCCTGCATAAAAAACTGAATGAGAGTAACGAATCCCGCAATGATGACGATAAAGGCAGGAATGCGGATTTCGTCGGGGATGACTTTTCTGAGAGCTCCGATAACCACGTTCGAACCCAACAGAACCGCCGTGGCGGCAAATCCCATGCCCAGGCCATTGGTCGCACTGGATGTTACCGCAAGGGTGGGACACATGCCAATAGCCATAACGAAGATGGGATTCTCTCTCACTACCCCGTTCTGCAATCGTTCCAGGAAAAGATTCATGACTACTCCCCCTTTCCTTCAGGAAAGTGCTCTTTTACGAAAGCCAGGGCACTGTCCACTCCCCGGGTCACTCCCCTGGTGGTGATGGTAGCTCCCGCTATGGCCTGAATTCCCTCTTCCCGGGAGGGAGGCTTTACTACCTTCAAAGGAGGAGTGCACTTGCCTTGAAACTGCTCCAGGAAGGAAGGGTCCGAGGCCTTGGCTCCGAGTCCCGGCGTCTCCTGATGTCCCAGAATCCGGACTCCCGAAACGGCTCCTTCTCTTACACCTACCATCAGGAGGATATTCCCGCCGTAACCTTTAGCCCGCAGCGTCAGGGCATACCCCGCCAAGGATTCTCCCCGATAGCCCTCATAAATCTCCAAAAACCCTTCTTCCAGGGGTTCCGGAAAGGCAATTTTCTTAAAGGTTTCCCCCTGGGGGAGCACCCGCTGAAGGGCTTCCATTTTCTGACGCATTTGGGAGCGTGCAATGGGTTCCTCGGTAATTTTGTAGGCTATACCTAAAATAAGCCCCGTAAGCCCCGTAATGACAAGAAGCACCGCCCCGAGTCGAAAGCTCTTATTCATGGAGGCATCCTCCTCCGAAAGGACGGGGAATGACAAAGCGGTCGATGAGGGGTACCAAAAGATTCATGATAAGAATGGAATACGAAACCCCTTCGGCATAACCTCCGTAAAGACGAATCACCGTGGTGAGGATGCCACACCCCAAAGCAAAGAGAATCTCTCCTCGCTTGGTCATGGGAGAGGTGGCATAGTCCGTGGCCATAAAAAAGGCTCCCAGAAAAAGCCCTCCCAAACAGGCCTCGTAGAAAGGATTGGCGGAAAAAAAGCCTCCCCTGCCTAGAATAAAGGTAAGGCACATTACCGTGCCGATGTAGACCGTGGGAATATGCCAGGTGATGACCCGACGGTAGAGCAAATAGCCTCCTCCGAGTAACAGGGCAAGAGCCGAAGTTTCTCCGATGCATCCTCCCATGTGCCCTAAGAAGGCCTCTCCCAGAGAGGGAAGAACTCCCTGGACCTCAGAACTTTTAAGCAATTCCAGAGCCGTGGCACCGGAAACGCCATCGATGCTCCACCGGGTCATCTGTACAGGCCAGGATGCCAGAAGAAAAGCCCGGGCTCCCAGAGCGGGATTCATGACATTTTGTCCAAGCCCGCCAAAAAACTGTTTTACCACAACAATTGCGAAAACTCCCCCCACAAGAGGAATCCACCAGGGCGCATCCGGAGGAAGGTTGAAAGCCAGCAAAAGACCGGTCACTGCGGCACTTCCGTCTTCCACGGTAATTTTTCTTCCGGAGATTCCCTGCCAGAGAGCCTCGGAGAGAACACAGGCAAGCATTCCGAGGGCCATGAGGTTTGCAGCCTTGAACCCGAAAAACCAGATTGCCCCTATCCCCGCGGGAACCAGGGCAATGAGCACATCCCGCATGATAATTGGAACGGAAACGTTATCAGGTCGGATATGAGGCGATGAAGCCCCTGTATAGAAAGCATCCTGTAGAGTAGCCTGGGGGTTCATCGTGAGGCCTCCTTTTTCTTCCAGATTTCCCGAACGCTGCGTTTTCCTTCCCGCACGGTCTGCACAAGATGCAGCTTACCCGGGCAGGAATAGGAACAGCACCCGCACTCCATGCAGTTCATGCCGAGGGCATCCTCAAAACCCTTATAGTCCCGCCTCGTGGCGAGAAGATACAGCCGATAAGGCATGAGGCCCAAAGGACAAACCTCTACACATCGGCCGCAGCGAATACAGGTTTGTTCGTCTTCGATGGTGGCCTCTTTTTCCGAAAGACAGACAAAGCCCGAAGTACCCTTGATAACCGGCACATCCAGAGAGATAAGAGAGATCCCCATCATGGGGCCTCCGGCAAGCACCATAGCCGGTTTTTCTCGGAATCCTCCCGCTGCGTCCAGAAGATCGTAGAAGGACGTTCCCAGGCGTACCCGAAAGTTTCCCGGTCGGGCTACCGCCCCTCCCGCAATGGTAACGATTCGGGACATCACGGGGCGTCCCGTGGCAAAGATATCGTAAATCTGGTAGGAAGTACGGGTATTGAGAACCACACACCCCACTTCGGAAGGCAACTTCCCCAGAGGCACTTCTCTTCCCGTGGCGGAATAGATGAGCATTTTTTCCGCTCCTTGGGGATATTTTGTTTTTACCACACAAACACGGATCGGATCCTCTGGAAGGATTTGATTTGCTAAAGCCTCTATGGCATCGGGCTTGTTATCTTCGATGGTAAGAACCCCTTGAGCCCGAGGGAAAAGGCGCAGCACTATCCGCAATCCCTCCACAATTCCCTGGGCGTATTCCACCATAAGACGTTGATCACAGGTAAGATAGGGCTCACACTCCGCACAATTTATGAGGACATGGTCGATGTTGCAGTCGGGAGGGGGAGTAAGTTTCGCCGCCGTGGGGAAGCAGGCTCCTCCCTTGCCAACCACTCCGGCTTCACGAATGATCTTGCGAATCTCTTCCGGAGAAAGGACATGCGGATCCCGAGGAATCATGCCTTCGATCTGCTCATAGAGACCGTCGTTTTTCACCGCCACTGCGAGGGATTTGGTCCCCATGGGAGTGAGCACCGGAGCTATCTTCTCAACTCTCCCGGAAATGCTCGCATGCACGGGAACGGACACAAAGGCAGTGGAATCTCCTATCTTCTGTCCCAGAAGAACCCTATCCCCCACCTTCACCAGAGGTTCACAGGGAACACCGATGTGCTGCTGCATAGGAAAAAAGAGAAGCTCCCTCTTCGGCAGGAGATCTTGAATGCTTTTGGCTTCGGTACTCCCTTTGTTATGGGGAGGATGGATCCCACCTCTAAACGTTCTCTGTCTCTTCATGCCCTATAATGCCCCTCCTCTCAAACTCGAACGGTCTGCGTTTCCTTGTGCATGGAATAACGAGATTTTGCGGCGCATTATAACACAGAAGGTTCTCTTTTTGTACAACAAAATCTTACACATTGCATACCTCAATAAAAATTATTTCGTTTAGTGGCAAAATTCCTTGTAAAAAAGAAACCCCCCCGCTCTTTTTAGAGAAAATTCTTCCAAAAAACTCTTTTGAATTGCGAGAAGGATACGATTTTTTCTCCCCGCCCTTCCAAGGTCGTGGTATCATTCTGCGGGAATGTGCGCATATGGAAATATCACTTTTTGTAGCGAAGGAGAGCTTTATTCTTATGAACGAACTTCTTTGGCTTCTCATGTTGGGCTGTAATTTTTTCGGCATTTCTCTTGCCTATCGCTTCTGGGGTAAGGCGGGTCTGTATTCCTGGATAGCCCTTGCCGCCATAGTGGCAAATATTCAGGTGCTAAAAACCGTAAGCCTTTTCGGTCTTACGGCAACCCTGGGGAACATCGTGTATGCCACATCTTTTCTGGCCACGGACATCCTTTCCGAGAACTACGGATCTCGGGCAGCGAAACAGGGGGTTTTTCTCGGTTTTTTCATCCTTGTCGCCTCCACCCTAATTATGCAGGTGGCTCTCCTTTTTCGGCCGGATGCCACGGATACGGTTCAGGAGGCTCTGAAGACCATCTTCTCCGTACTCCCCAGAATCACCGCCGCAAGCCTTTGTGCCTATCTTCTTTCTCAGTGGCATGACGTGTGGGCCTACGATTTTTGGCGCAGAAAATTTCCTCTGAAAAAACATATTTGGATACGAAACAACTTCAGCACCTTCATTTCTCAGGCCATAGACTCCGCAGTTTTCGTCACCCTGGCCTTTGTGGGAGTATTCCCTCCCGGAGTATTGCTGGAAATCTTCGTGAGCACCTATGTTCTCAAATGGCTCGTAGCTTTGGGAGACACTCCCTTCGTCTATCTTGCCCGGAATTGGAAAGATCGAGGCCTCGTGCGCTCGGATCGGATGTTTTCCGATGAAAAATCCTAAGGCTCTCCTCACGGCACTCCTTCTGCTGTTAGGAGCTCTCTATTTTTGGAATCTTGGGGGACATGGCCTTTTGGAGCCAGACGAGGGACGCTATGCGGAAATTCCCAGGGAAATGCTTGAGAAGAGGGATTTCATAACCCCTACCCTGAATTACGTAAAATATTTTGAAAAGCCACCTCTTCATTATTGGCTCACCGCCCTTTCCATGAAAATTTTTGGAGAAAACGAGAGGGCATCCCGGATAATTCCAGCTTTAGGAGGTCTTGGAGGAGTGGCTGTTACATCTCTTTTCGGCCTTCGCTTCTTTGGGCCCGCTTCGGGAATTCTGGCGGGATGGATTCTGGGAAGCTCCCTGATCTGGAGCATTCACACCCAGCTGAACATCATAGACATGACCCTTACGTTCTTCCTTACCATGGGGCTTTTTTCCTACTATTTGGGAATCCGCTCCTCTCGGCGGTGGCTCCTGCTCTTCTACGCCTCCATGGCTCTGGCGGTGCTTGCCAAGGGACTTATCGGCGTAGTGCTACCCGGAATAATCATTTTTCTGTGGATATGCTGGAGACGGGAATGGGGGCTTATTTTCCAAAGCCTCTCTCTTCCGGGGATACTGCTCTTTCTCGGGATTACCCTTCCCTGGTTTGCGGAGGTATGGCGACGGAATCCCGAGTTCGGCTGGTTTTTTTTCGTACACGAACACTTTTTCCGCTATACCACTACGGTCCATTCTCGGCACGAACCCTGGTGGTTCTTTATCCCCATTCTCTTTGCGGGCACTCTCCCCTGGACTGGAGGAGTGCTAGGAGGATTTGGCACAAACTTCCGAGAACGGTTCCCCCACGCCCAAAAAGATGGCCTTTTCTCATATCTTCTTTTGTGGTTTGGGGTAATTTTCCTCTTTTTCTCCCTGTCGGGCTCCAAGCTGATTCCCTATATTCTTCCCGTGTTCCCTCCCCTTGCGCTTTTTGGAGCCTTGGGAATGGGGGAAATGCGGGGGAAAAAAGGGCTTTTCTTGATTTGGCCGACTCTATTTGCCATCGCCCTGGGGGGCTACGCTTTTACGGAAACGCACGTACCCTTCTCCCATGTCCTGCCTCCCCTGGTACTTTTGGGAATTCTCCCCTTCCTGTCAGCGGTATTTCTGGATTTTGGGAAAAAGCCTGGATTGCGCAGCCCCGCCCTTCTTCTGCTTCTCCTGCTGGGAATATCCTTTATCGGAGGCGTAAAAACTCTTGGCCCCTTACTCGAACCAACTCTTTCAGGAAAGGCCCTGGCAAAGCTCATCCAGGAAGAGCTCCTTCCTGAAGACACCATACTCTGCTACGGTACCTATGTACAGGGGCTTCCTTTTTATTTAAAACAAAGGATCGTTTTGGGAGAATATGAGGGAGAACTTGCCTTCGGGAAAAACCAGGATCCTCAGGGATCCAAAGACTGGTTCCTTTCGAGGGAGGACGTGCAGAACCTGTGGAAAGATCCGGCACAATCAATTCTCCTGGTTTTTCCGGAAAGAGACGTTTCTTTCTGGGAGAAACTGGACCTGATGCCGGGCATCTTTCTCGGAGTCCGGGACCGAATGCTCCTCTTCCGTAAGATCATGGAGAATTCAAGCCATCACGAGAATCTTATAGAACAAGATTTCAAGACTCACGACTATACAGCCCGGCAGATGCCGGATTCCGAGGAGGAAAAACCATGACGGAAAACTACCTTCCCTTCGCCCGACCCCACGTGGAAGAAGCGGAAATACAAGAGGTGGCGGATTCTCTGCGTTCGGGATGGATTACCACGGGCCCCAAGGTACAGCGGTTCGAAAAGGATTTTGCCTCCTACGTGGAGACTCCCTTTGCCCTGGGAGTTTCTTCCGCCACGGCGGGATTGCATCTTGCCCTGCTCGCCCTGGGAGCGGGACCGGGAGATGAGATCATCACCACACCCATGACCTTCGTGGCTACGGTAAACGCCATTCTCATGGCCGGAGCCACCCCGATACTGGCGGATGTGGATCCCCTAAGCTGGAATATTTCTCCTCAAGAGGTGGAGCGCCGCGTCACCCCCCGCACCAAGGGTATCCTGCCGGTACACTTTGCCGGACGCCCTTGCAATATGAAAGCTTTGGAAGAAATTGCGGTAAAACACGATCTTTTTCTTTTGGAGGATGCGGCCCATGCTTTGGGGAGCCGTATCGACAAAGAACACGTAGGCCGGGGAGCGGGCAAAAAACGCATGGGAGTCTTCAGCTTCCACCCCGCGAAGAACATCACCACCGGTGAGGGAGGCATGGTCTGCACCGAGGATGAGAATCTCGCAGAAACCCTGAGCGTTCTTCGCCAGCACGGCATGTCCAAAGGAGCCTGGAAACGGTTCTCCTCCTCGGGAACCCCGGAGTACGAGGTGCTTCTTCAGGGCTGGAAGGCAAACATGATGGATATTCAGGCGGCCCTGGGGCTGCACCAGCTTCCCCGGCTCGAGAAGCTCAACGAAATCCGCCGCAACATCGTAGCTCGGTACCGCAGAGAACTCGGGAACTGCCCAGGCCTGATTCTTCCCTCGCAGGAGGAAACCGGAACCACCCACGCCTGGCACATCTTTTCTCCCCTGATTCTGGAAAACCACCGAGCTTCTCTGATAGAACATCTGCGGAACCTCCAGATCGGTACGGGAATTCACTACATGGGAGTGCATTGCTATCGATACTATCAGGAGCGGTTCGGATGGTCCCGGGAGGAATTCCCCCAGGCCACTCGAATTTCCGATGCCATTCTTTCGATTCCCCTCTTTCCGGATATGACGGAAAACGATATCGCCCGAGTGATCCGGGGAATCCGAAGCTTCTTCGAGGGATCCCCCGCATGACCGCCCCGGTCCTTTCGGTAATCGTTCCCGTCTATAACGAGGAAGAGGTGCTTCCGGCCCTTCTGGAACGGTTACTTCCGGTTATGCAAGCCCTGAAGGTTCCGGGGGAACTGGTTTTCGTCAACGACGGCAGCCGTGATCGCTCCCTGGCTCTTCTTCTGGCCTGCCGGGAAAAGCATCCCGAGCTCCTGCGGATTATCGACCTGAACGGAAATTTCGGCCAGCATATGGCAATTCTTGCTGCCTTCCAGGAGTGCCGGGGAAAATACATCATTACCTTGGATGCAGATCTTCAGAACCCTCCGGAAGAGATTCCCCGGGTGCTCGAAGCTCTTGAGAAGGGGCACGATGTGGTGGGCACCGCCCGGCAAAATCGACGGGACCCCCTCTTTCGAAAAACGGTCTCCTGGATGGCCAACGCCGTAACCAACCGGATAACTCGTCTGGATATCCGGGATTACGGATGCATGCTCCGGGGATATTCCCGAAACGTGGTAGACCTTATCAACCAATGCCGGGAGAGCACCACCTTCATTCCCGCCCTGGCCAAAACCTTCGCCCAGAATCCCGTAGAGATTCCGGTACAGCACGAAGAGCGTACCCTGGGAAAATCCAAATACGGTATCTACAAGCTTCTGCGGCTGAACTTCGACCTTATGACGGGTTTTTCCCTGTTCCCCCTTCAGGCCCTTACCATGCTGGGGATGGCGGTTTCCTTCGGAAGCCTTCTCTTCGTGGTTTTCCTGGCCCTCCGGCGCCTTTTCCTAGGCCCCGAGGCGGAAGGGGTCTTCACTCTCATGGGAATCAATTTCTTTCTGATGGGAATCACCCTGCTCTGCCTGGGCATCGTGGGCGAGTATGTGGGGCGCATCTATCAGGAGGTGCGGCGGCGGCCGCGATACGTGATACGGCACGTCTGGGAAAGCTCTCCAAAAACTCCCGAACCGAAGAAGGAGCACAAACTCCATGAAGCATAAGGGGTCTCCCCGGGTGGTTCTCTGCGCCTACAGCGAGGTGGGAGCGGTCTGCCTGGAAACCTTGCAGCGTCTCCGGGCCAATCTTGTGGGAGTGTTCACCTATCGAGATAATCCAAAGGAACAGGCTTGGTTTCGTTCGGTGGAAGACCTTGCGGCGAAAGCCCGAATTCCCGTGTACACTCCGGAAGGTTTTGAGGATCCCCAAGAAATAGAAAGACTTTTGACCCTTCAGCCGGACATCCTTCTCTCCTGCTACTACCGGCATCTTCTTCCGCCGATCCTTCTCCAGGCTCCTCCTTTGGGAGCCTGGAACATGCACGGATCACTCCTCCCCAAGTATCGGGGCAGAGCTTGTGTCAACTGGGCCCTTATCAAGGGAGAGACAGAAACGGGAGTAAGTCTCCACGCCATGACGGAAAAACCCGATCAGGGAGATGTCGTCGATCAGGAACGGGTGCTCATTCCCCGACACTACACCGCCCTGGATCTTTCCCTGGACTGTGCCTCCGCAGCAGGCAGAGTTCTCCGCCGCTCCTGGAAAAATCTTCTTTCAGGAAATCCTCCCCGGACTCCCCAAAATGCCAGCCAGGCCAGCTATTTCGGAGGACGCAGGCCCGAGGATGGCCGTATCGACTGGAAGGCCTCTGCCGAAGAGATTTACAACCTGGTACGGGCGGTCACCCGCCCCTGGCCGGGAGCCTTTACCACTTGGAAGGACAACAAACTCTTTCTATGGTGGGGATATCCCCGCAGGGAGGCCTCCTCGGGAACCCCGGGAGAAATCCTTTCGCTGGACCCTCTGGAGATCGCCACGGGAGAGGGCATTTTCGTGGTGGAAACCCTGCAAAGCCAAGACGGCCCCGAGCAAACCGCCAAAGCCTGGGGGGAAAGTGAAAAGATTGCATGCGGAAGTATACTGAAATAAGGAAAGTATCATCAAGGGAGGATGTTCTGTGAAAATTTTTATTCTCGGCATTAACGGTTTCATCGGCACCCATCTGCTTCGCCACATTCTGCAAGAAACCTCCTGGGAGGTTCGGGGATTCGATATTCAGGACACCAATATACAAGGCCTTTCCTCTCCTCGATGCAGTTTTTTCAAAGGGGATATCTTCCGGGAGGACGCCCTTCTGGAAGAGCACGTGGCATGGGCAGACGTAGTGATTCCTCTCGCGGGTATCGCCAAACCAGCCCTGTACATCACGAATCCTCTCCTGGTATATGAGCTGGATTACGAACAAAACCTCAAAATAGTCCGGATGTGCGTAAAACACGGAAAGCGAGTAATCTTTCCCTCCACCTCCGAGGTCTACGGCATGACCGAGGGCATTCTGCACGAGGATCGAACCCCTCTCACGGTGGGCCCCATCGTGAATACCCGCTGGATCTACAGCTGCGCCAAACAGATGATGGATCGGGTCATAGCCGCCTACGGCATCCAGCAGGGGCTCCGGTACACCTGCTTCCGTCCCTTCAATTGGCTCGGCAAGGGGCTGGACACCTTCGAAGATGCGGCACAAAACCAGGCCCGGTCGGTAACCCAGTTTCTTCATAACATCCTGGAAGGCAAACCCATTCGCCTGGTCAACGGAGGCAATCAGCGGCGGAGCTTTACCCATATCGACGACGGCATCCGAGGCCTTATGGCCATTATCCGCAACGAGAACCAGGCTGCGGAGGGACAGATCTTCAACCTCGGAAACCCCAAGAACAACGCCTCCATCCGGGAGCTTGCCGAGGCGGTACGAAATGTCGTGAGCAAACATCCCGCATACGCCGAAAAGGGCAGAAACGCCGTCATCGAGGTGGTGGAAGCCGAGGCATACTACGGCAAGGGCTACGAAGATGTGCCTGATCGGGTGCCATCCATTGAAAAGGCCCGGGAACTGCTTCACTGGACCCCGGAGCTCGATTTTACCGAAACCATCCGCAGAGTGGTGGCGGATTACCTGGAGGAGTAGATCATGGCCCGTATCGGCTTGAAGGTGGACGTGGACACTCTCCGGGGACATGTCGAAGGGGTTCCCCGGCTCCTGAACCTCTTGAAAAAATACTCCCTCCGGGGAAGTTTTTTCTTCTCCCTGGGGCCGGATAACTCCGGAAGGGCTCTGGTTCGCGTTCTTCGACCGGGTTTTCTCCAAAAGATGCGCCGCACCGGGGCAGTGGGCACCTACGGACTGAAAACTCTTTTCTACGGCACCTTGCTCCGGGCCCCCCGGATAGGCGCAACGGCTCCGGAAATTATCCGAGCCGCCTATGATGCGGGACATGAGGTGGGTCTTCACGCCTGGGACCACGTAACCTGGCAGGACTGGCTCCCCCGGTTTTCTTCCAAAACCCTGGAACGTCACGTACACCTGGGAAGAGAGGCATTGCAAACTCTCACGGGAGCTCCTCCCGCGAGCTGCGCTGCTCCGGGATGGCAAATATCCTCTTCCGCCCTGGCCATGGAGGAACGATGCGGTCTACTCTATGCCAGCGACACCCGGGGCATTTCTCCCTTCTTTCCCATTATGGATGGGAAAAGCTTTTCGGTCTTGCAGCTCCCCACCACCCTCCCCACTCTAGATGAACTATGGGGGCGGAAAGACCTTCCTCCCGAGAGGATCAACTCTCTCTACCTGGAACAGCTTGAAAGATCGGATTTCCAGGTGCACACCCTTCATGCGGAGATGGAAGGCATGGCTCACCTGGAGCTTTTCGAGGATCTTCTCGTGCGTATTACCGCAGAGGGACATGAAATTGTCCCCCTGGAGGAGATAGCAAAGAATCTCCTTGAAAAGGAGCAGAGAAACCCCGGCACCATTCCTCGGGAAGAAATTTCCTTTCGGGAAATCCCCGGCCGGGCGGGAAAGGTGGCATGCCAGGGCAGCATGCTCTCCGAGTAAAAACAAATTTTTCGGACTATGGAGCCCCTTTGCTTTTCCCCATATCGTACCGAAAAATCTTATGAAGATCTCTCCTCACGAAAGGAATACTCATGATGTTCTGCAACGTTACTGCCTCCGGGAAAAACAAACACGCTTTATCTTTTCTTGCTCTCTTGCTATTCTTCTTTTTTCTTTCTCCGCCTTCCCTCCGGGGAGAAGAATCCACAGACTATACAAACCCTGCAAACTGGTCCATCCTCTGCAACGATACGGTGCATGATACAGACGTATTTTTTGTACATCCCACCACCTACGGGGGCCCTGCAAAGGGCAACTATAATGCGGATCTTCGGGATAAAGAGCTGAACGAAAAAACTGATACGGGAACCATTATCCCCTTAATCCGGGTTTTCGAAGAAAGCTGCAATGTTTTCGCTCCTCGATATCGTCAAATGAACATTGAAGTTTTAGGCTTTTCTGAAGAAAAAAGACGCCAATATCTAGAACTCCCCCTGAAGGATATCCAGCAAGCCTTTACCTATTACCTGAAAAACTTCAATGAAGGACGCCCTTTTATTCTTGCAAGTCATAGCCAAGGCTCTAATATCTTACAAATTCTTCTTCTTTCCCGCCCGGAACTGTTCCCCAAAGAACAGCTCGTGGCGGCCTACATGCCGGGATGGACCTTTACCGAAGAGGATCTTCGGAAAATGGGGTTGCCCCTCGGAAACACCCCGGAAGAAATCGGCGTAGTTCTTACCTGGAATACCGTGGGCGCCGGAGGCTCCTCTCCCACTCTTTCCAAGGGAGCTCTATGCGTCAATCCCCTTTCCTGGACCGCTGACTCCCGAGAATATCCCACATCTACAAACAAGGGAGCCCGGATCATTCTCTCCCCCGAGAATTTTCTGGAAATCCCTCACTTCACCTCCGCCCGCATCAATTCTCTAGGAGGCTTGGAAATTCCCACCCCCGAACCGGAAGTTCTCGGGCATTTGAATATCTCCATGGGAAATGGATGCTATCATCGGTACGATTACGACTTTTTCTTTTACAACATTAGAGATAATGTAGCCATACGATGCGAAACCTATCGTATGGTTCATAAAAAGGACAAAGAAACTGAAAAAACGCCATAATCCATGGTAAGGAGAACAGGAGGATCCCATACATGGGCACAGATCGAAAGGGGAAACTGGGGCTTGCTCTGGGAAGCGGCGCTGCCCGGGGAATGGCTCACATAGGAGTACTCCGAGCTCTGGAAGAAGCGGGGATGAAACCGGATATCCTCGTAGGCACCAGTATTGGCGCCCTGGTTGGGGGCATTTATGCGGCAGGAAAGCTTGAAAACTTTCTGGGAATTGCCCTTCAATTGAACTGGAAAGAGACCGCCCGATACTTTGCGGAGGTCTCCTTCCCCAGGTCGGGATTGCTCGAGGGAACCAAGATAACGGAGCTTCTCACCGAAATTGTGGGCAAACAGAATCTGGAAGATCTCCCGATTCTCTTTCGAAGCGTAGCCACAAACATTCTGAGCGGCGACGAGGTGGTTATTCAGGAGGGAGATCTTGTGGCAGCCATCCGGGCAAGCATCGCCGTACCGGGAGTTTTCACCCCCGCCCGATATAAAGAGGAATTTCTGGTGGATGGGGGGATGGTCAACCCCGTTCCAGTGAACATCTGCCGGGATCTCGGAGCAGACAGGGTTATTGCGGTGGATCTCAACTACGGCCGCATGGAAAATTCTTTTCCGGAAAACGCGCCCAAAGAAGAGGGTAAGCTTGATTCCTCCACTCAAGAAAGCCGGAAGGACGCCAAAAAAATCTTCACCTGGATAGAGAACAACACCAAACAATTGGATGTGAGCTTTCTGGATTCTTTCAAAGAGTGGATGGAGCGGAAGCCCATGCCGAACATCTTCGATGTACTGGGCAATTCCATACGGATCATGGAAGAACAAATTGCCAACAACCGGCTGAAAATCGACGTCCCGGACCTGCTCATCCAACCTTCGGTGGGCTCCGTTCGCTTTCTGGAATTCCATCTCACTCGGGAGATGATCCAGGAAGGATATCGGGCCGCCAAAGAAGCCCTGGAAAAGGCTGATTTCTGACTTTGTTCAAGAGGAGGACCCCTGAAAAGAAATTCTCCGGAAATCGTAACCTCCACAGAACTAAAGAAGGGCGGCGCTCTCCCAAAGAATTTCCCGGGGGGGCGCCGCCCTCTTTCGATATCCCTGCCCGGAATAATAGCCCGAGCTCCTCTCCTTCCAGGCAGGGTAAAGAGAAAGGCCCTCATGGATAAGAACCAAAGGCTTTTCCGATTCTTCCGGGAAAGCTTTGGTGGGAATGCTATGCTTCAGGACAGTATCCCACGCCATCGTAGACAAATCCCGCCTGGAGAACCACCTTCGGAGGAATGAGATTCCGAAGATCCACAAGAGCGGGATTCCTCATACAGTTTCGAGCTCTTTGAAGATCCAGATTCCGGTATTCGTTCCACTCCGTAACGATGACCATGGCATCCGCTCCATCCAGGGCCTCGAATTCATCTTCGTAATATCCCACCCTCTCTCCGAAAAGGCGGGAAAAGTTGGCCAACCCTTTGGGATCGTGTGCTCGTACCCGGGCTCTTTTCTCTAAAAGGCGCTCCGCCAAAACGATGGCGGGAGACTCCCGGACATCATCGGTTTCTGCCTTGAAGGCCACCCCCAACAAGGTCACAATTTTTCCGTCCAGAGAGCCAAGAAGGCGTTCCACCTTGGCTGTCATGCGCTTTTTTTGCTCCTCATTCACCCGGATAACCTGCTCCACCAGGGTAACGGGCACTCCAAAGCGCTCCCCCACCGTAACCAGGGCCTTGGTATCCTTGGGAAAACAGCTACCTCCGTATCCCGGGCCGGGCTCCAGAAAATGCGGCCCTATCCGGTGATCCATGCCGAGAGCCTTTGAAAGCTGATGAACATCCGCCCCGACCTTCTCAGAAAGCTCCGCCATCTGGTTGATGAAAGAAAGCTTTGTGGCCAGAAAGGCGTTGCTGGCGTACTTGATCATCTCTGCGGTCTCCAGAGTGCAGAAGATAAAGGGAGTGTTTTCGAGCTGTCGCGAACGGTAAACCGACCGCATAAGCACCTCGGCTCTTTCACTTTCGCATCCGATCACCACTCGATCGGGGCAGAAAAAATCGAACACCGCCCTTCCTTCCCGGAGAAATTCCGGATTGGAAACCACGTCCACCTGGCAGGCGGGGAACTCCCGATCCAAAAGATCCTGCATGGCCCGGCAGGTGCCCACGGGAACCGTGGATTTGAGAACCACCACCTTATACTCGTTACAGGCTCTTCCTATAGCCCGAACCGCCTCTTCCACCTGAGAGAGATCCGCCTCTCCCCCCGGCCCCTCGGGAGTTCCCACGGCGATGAAGATAATGCGGGATTCCGCCACGGCTTTCTCCATATTGGCGGTAAATTGCAGGCGCCCCCGGGAGAGATTGCGTTCCAAATATTCTTCGATGGCCTTTTCATAAATGGGAGATTTTCCCTGTTGTAACAGATCAATTTTAGAGGATACTTTATCCACTCCTACCACGTGATTGCCAAAATCCGCCAATCCCACCGCTACCACCAACCCCACGTATCCCGTACCCACCACTGCTATTCGTTCCGACATCCCTTGAAATCACCTCGTTATTTTTCCGTTTCCTCAAGTATGGTACACGCATTTCTCTTTGGAGTTTCAAATTTCTTACGATCACGTAAAGGCCATCTTTCAGGCATCGAAAAAGCCTAGTCTCCGAAACAACTCCCTCCAATGAACTCCCGAAGGATGGAGGTGTTCGGCACGTGATCCGAAGGGATGGCGGGAACGAACCGCAGCATGGCAAGCATCCGCTGGGCCTCTCCGAAGGCTGGAGAAGTTTCGGGAATCCGTCGCAGTAGAGGTTCCACATACCCTTTGAGAACCGGCAGCTCGTAAACCAGAGCGGTATTGAACATGGCATCCGCCCGACACTGATAGGGAAAGATATAGTCGAAGGCTCCCTGATTCACTCCGGGCCACTGAAGAATGGTCATCTCGGGAGTTTTTCCCCGGGTGCGGTAGTCTCTCACGAGCCTCCGGAAGAAACGGTTGTCCGTAGTGCTGGTTCGGTTATGCCGATCCAGGCAAACTCCCGTAAGAGGGGAGATGAAAATGCCGAATTTCATTTCCTCCGGTACCGAATGGGTTATACGCTCGTTCAGTCCGTGAATACCTTCGACGATAAGCATATCTTTCTCGCCCAGTCTCAAAAGACGCCCCTTTTCCCGCTGCCCCGTAATGAAGTTGAATTTCGGAAGCTGGACTTCTCGTCCTTGGAGTAATTCGGAAAGCTGTTCGTTGATAAGGGGCACATCCAGGGCTTCGAGACACTCGAAGTTGTATTCCCCCTTCTCATCCCTGGGGGTATCCTCCCGGTTTACGAAATAGTCGTCCAGGGCGATGGCCACGGGATGGAAGCCCATGCTCTGAAGCAGCACGCAGAGCCTCCGGGAAGTAGTGGTTTTTCCCGATGCAGAAGGCCCCGCCATGCTGATAAGGCGCACGGATCTTCGCTGCACGATTTCACCGGCAATACGGTTGAGACGCTGGTCGTGAAAAGCTTCGGAGACGAGCATGAGATCCAGGATCTTTCCATCCACGATTTTCTCGTGGAGATTCGCCATGGTGCTGACTCCCAGAATGTCCAGCCAGGAGCGAAACTCTTTAAACACCGACAAAAGCTTGGGTGCTGGCTGATAGGGGGGAATGCTCCGGGGAAATTCTTCGGTGGGAAAGCGTAAAACCATGCCGCCATCCTGGGGAGCCAGGTCGAAAACCGACACGTATCCCGAAGAAGGTGCCAGGGGAGCATAGAAAAGCCCGTAGGTTCCGTCGCAGCGGTACAGTTCCACGGGATCCTGGACAGCCCAGCGCAGGAGGTTCGCCTTATCCTCGTTGTTCTGGGACATGAAAATTTTTACCGCCCGATCCAGGGAATGCACCTCCCGGCGAATGGGAACGTTTCGGCGAATAAGATCGGTCATGAAGCCTTTGATCTCCTCCACCTGCGCCGGGGTTATTTCTCCCGAAGGAGCCTCGCAAAAGTAGGCCTTGCTCAGAGAGTGCCGGATATCCACATCCTTTCCAAGCACCTTTCGAGAAGCGAAAATAAGGAGAAGCGAAAGAGTTCGCCGATAAACGTTGAGTCCCTCCCGGCTCGTGGTATCCACAAGCTCCACCTCGGCGTTATCGTCCAATGTCCAGTGAAGGGAACGAAGATATCCGTTCACTCGCCAGGCCACGATCTCATCCTTCAAGGAAAGACCCAAAGACTCGAGAACCTCCTGGCCCGTAATGGTTTCTCTGAAGTGAAGACACCCCCGGTGCAATACATTTACGCAAAATGACATGAAACTCCTCCTCCATTCTCCGTTTCTCCCGGATTTCCCCGGATAGCGCAGGAATAGCCTTTTCGAACAGTTATACGACAAATCCTTGGGAGTTTCGAAAAGGTGCGATTTTGAACCTCCCCATATTGTACCTTCTTCGCCGTTCTTGCCAAGAGAAAATACATATGGGTGCATTTCTTCTGGGCGGTCCGCCAGTATACACAAAAATGCCTCTTTCGGTCCGACCAAAAACACGATTTCACTTTTGGAAGCTCCAACTTTTTCCCCGAGAAAAAGGATGAAATTTCCTTGTTTTGCAAGGCTTTATAGAAAATCGAGCCTCTTCTCGAGAATGAAGATATGGCAAATTGTGCACAATTGCAAGACTTCTCGATAACCCTTGCACAAATAGGCCGAAAAAGGTATAAAGTGTACTAGGCGGTCCAGACAGGAGGCGACGGGATGACCGAGAAAAAGGTACGCCAGACACGCATATACGAAAAGGTGGTGGAAGAGCTCAAGGGTTTCATCAGCACGGGCTCTCTCCGCCCGGGAGAACCTCTTCCTCCGGAACGACAGCTTATGGAGGATATCGGCGTAAGCCGGAGTTCTCTCCGAGAGGCCTTTCGGGTTCTGGAGCTGATGGGACTCATCGAGAGCATTCCCGGCAAGGGACGTTTTGTTCGAAAACCCCGCAAGGAAACAGGGGCTCCCATACGAACGGAACAGCTTGAGGATAACGCCATTCTCGAGCTTATGGAAGCCCGGAGAGTTCTCGACCCCGCCATCGCCGCAGAAGCGGCACGCCGGGCCTTTCCATCGGATCTCACCAAGCTCCGGAGACTCCTCTCTCCTCCCCCTCAGGAAGGCATGGAAGAGATCGAGTTCCGGGCAAAAACGGACTTCAACTTCCACTATGCCCTGGCGGAAGCCACAAAGAACTTCGTCTTCGTCAACATCGTAAAGATGACCTTCAACCTGATTATGGCGACCCACGAGCGCATCTACACGCTTTTAAGCGACAAAGAGGCCTACATCAACGAACACCGGGTCATCTACGAGGCCATTCTGGATCATGATCCCGAAAAAGCCTCCCAGGCGGCGCATCGGCACATCGAACGGATTTACCGAAATCTCCAGGACTCCATCGCCCTGGAGGAGTCGAATCAAACGGCACCGTAATTGGTGTCTTATATTCCGAGGAGGGATTGCATTATGAAGGATCGTATCAGAAAGTGTTTTCCGGAAATCGAATGGATTAAAGACAAGGATCTCCAGGAGAAGGTGGTAGTCACCTTTGAGGATGCTCTGAAAATCGGGGGATGGGAACCCGAAGACATGGCAAAAATTCCCTTTACCCTTCTCATCAAGGATTGCCCCGCCTCCTTCCTCACCCATACCCGGGGAGTCACCCGGATCTGCAAGGTCGCCATGGACGAATATAACGTTCTTTACAAGGACGAGGGCGGTTTTTGCCTGAATAACGACGTTCTCATCGCCGCCGCCCTTCTTCACGACGTGGGCAAGCTGGTGGAATATGAGCGCAATGCCGAAGGCAAGGTCGTAAAATCCAAGATGGGCAAGGATCTGCGCCATCCCTTCTCGGGCACTGCTCTTGCCATGAAAAACGGCATTTCCTCCGAAATTTGTCACTGCATTGCCGTACACGCCGGAGAAGGCGACGGAAGATACCGCTCTCCCGAAGGCGTCATGGTCAACAAGGCAGACTTTATGAACTTCGAGACTATCAAGTCTTTCATGGGGATCTAGAGAATTCCGGAATTTTCCCTTCCAGATAGCAAAAGAGCAGCTGTATATTTTATTCAGGAGGTGTCGGCATGGGTAAGACAATGATCGAAAAGATCATTCAGCGAGCATCCGGAAAGGATGCGAAGGTAGGAGACCGGGTATGGTGCAATATCGACCTTTCCACCGCCCGGGATTTCGGAGGAGCCAACTGCGTGCTGCAGTTCGAGGAAATCACCGAAAAAAAAGTCAAGGTCTGGGATCCCGAGAAGGTGGCCTTTACCTTCGACCTTCAGGCTCCGGCTCACACGGAAAAAGTTTCGAACAACCAGAAAATAATCCGGGAATTCGCCAAGAAACAGGGAATTTCCAAGGTTTTCGACGTTAACCACGGTATCGGGCAGCACGTACTTCTGGAGAACGGCCATGTACGCCCCGGAGACGTTATTCTCGGCACGGACAGCCACATGAATCTTCTGGGCGCCGTAGGCGCCTTCGCTACCGGAGTGGGCAACACGGACATCGTAGCCTCCTGGTTCGAGGGTACCAACTGGTTCCGGGTTCCTGAAAGCATGAAAGTTACCGTAAAAGGCTCCTTCGCCAAGGGCGTCTGCATGCGGGATTTCCTTACCTTTGTGGTGGGCGACCTTGGCGCGGCGGGGATGTTCTTCCGCTCCACGGAGTTCACCGGCCCCACCATCGAGAAGGCCAGCCTGGCGGACCGGATCACCCTCTGTTCCATGGTTACCGAAATGAGCGGCAAAGTCGGCCTCATTCTTCCCAACGGAGATGTCCTCGAATGGCTCGCAGGCCGGGCGGGAGATGTGGTCCGGGAGCGCGTGGAAGCCATCAAACCCGATGCGGATGCGGTCTATGTGGAGGAGCTTTCCTACGACGTAAGCGACCTGGAGCCCATGGCCTCCTGTCCCGATGCGCCGGATAACGTCAAGAAGGTCAAGGAAGTGGCGGGAAATCCCATCGATCAGGTGCACATCGGCTCCTGCTCCAACGGACGCTACGAGGACATCAAAGCCGCTTATGACATTCTCAAAGCTGCGGGCTTTCCCCAGGTCGCTTCCTCTTGCCGCACCATCATCACCCCCAGCACCACCGAAGTGATGAAACAGTGTGTTAAGGAAGGGTTTGTCGGGGCCTTTTTGGAGGCGGGAATCGTCTTCACCAACCCCACCTGCTCCCTCTGCACGGCGGAGCACTACGGAGCTCTCCCCAGCGGGGATGTGGGAATTTCCACCACCAACCGGAACTTCATCGGCAAGGTGGGCAAGGGAAGTCATACCTACCTCATGAGCCCCATGTCTGCCATGGCCTCGGCTATCCGCGGGGTTATCACGGATCCCCGGGATATTCTCGGTTAGGATGGAAGAAGGAGGAACAATGATGAAAGATACAATCCTTCGCGGACGGGCCTGGGTTTTCGCAGATGACGTAGATACGGACCTTATCTACCACAATAAATATCTCGCCGAAACGGACCCCAAGCAGATGCCCCAGTATTCTTTTGAATACTACCCCGGCAAGGAACATTTTGCCAAGGAAGTAAAGCCCGGAGATATCGTGGTAGCCGGACGCAACTTCGGCTGCGGCTCCTCCCGGGAACACGCTGTGTATTGTCTGAAATATGCGGGAGTTCCCGTAGTGCTGGCAGACTCCTTCTCCCGGATCTACTACCGTAATGCGGTGAACAACGGTTATCCCGTACTTTTCGCTCCCGGAGTTGCCAAAATGTTCAAGGACGGGGACGAGATCGAAGTGGATATGGCCACGGGAACCATTACAAACCTCACCACGGGCAAATCCATGCACGGAGACGCCGTGGCTGATCTGGAAAAGGACATTATGGCTGCCGGGGGACTCATCGAATATCTCAAATCCAAGGCAGTCAAGTAGGAGGCACACCATGGGTAAAACGTTCGCTGAAAAAGTTCTCGGCAAATTTGCCAAAAAGGACGTGGTGGCAGGAGAAGTCGTCACCGTGGAACCTCATTTCTGCATGAGCCATGACAACGCAGCCCCCATAGCCAAGAGCTTCAAAAAAATCGGCGTGAGCAAGGTCTGGGATCCGAGCCACATCGTTTTCATTCTGGACCATGCGGTACCCGCTCCCTCGGACAAACACGCCATCAACCACTACGAGATTCGAGAGTTCGTACAGGAACAGGACATTCCCAACTTTTACGACGTTACCAGCAAGGGCGGGGTCTGCCATCAGGTCATGTGCGAGGAAGGGTTCGCCCTTCCGGGGCTCATTATGGTGGGCAGCGACAGCCACACTTGTACTTACGGTGCCTTTGGAGCCTTCTCCACCGGTATCGGCCGCACCGAGATGGCCGCTACCTGGGCTACTGGAAACATCTGGTTCAAGGTTCCGGACAGCATGAAGATCACCGTCAAGGGAACGCTTCCTAAAGGAGTAACCTCCAAGGATCTCATTCTCAAGATCATCGGGGATATCAAGGCGGACGGAGCGGACTACATGTCCGTGGAATTCCACGGCCCCGGCATTGAAGCCATGTCCGTGGCGGAGCGCATGACTCTCACCAACATGGGCATCGAAATGGGAGCCAAGAATGCGGTATGCCCTCCGGACGCCAAGGTCATGGCGGCCATCGAAGGCAAACAGAAAACCAAGGATTGGGAGGCTATCTGGGCGGACGAGGATGCCACATACGTCCAGGAGCTGAACTACGATCTGGGAGATCTCGTGCCCTGCGTGGCAAAACCCCACACGGTGGACAACTATGCTCCCATCGACGAAATGAAGGGCCAGAAAATTCATCAGGCCTTCCTCGGAAGCTGTACCAACGGTCGTATCGAAGATCTTCAGGCAGCGGCGAAGGTTCTCAAGGGCAAGACCGTGGCGGTACGCACCGTGGTGATTCCCGCCTCCTGGAAAGTCTACCGTCAGGCCATGAAGGAAGGACTTCTGGATATTTTCCTCGATGCGGGCTGTGTCATCTGCAACCCCGGCTGCGGCCCCTGCATGGGAAATCACGAAGGCATTCTTGCCCCCGGAGAGGTCTGCATCTCCACGGCGAACCGGAACTTCCAGGGACGCATGGGGAATAAGGAGAGTTTTATCTATCTTGCCAGCCCCCTCACCGTGGCAGCCTCGGCACTCAAAGGCGAATTTGCGGATCCCCGGGAGGTGCTGTAATTATGAAAATCACAGGAAAAGTCTGGAAGTACGGTGACGACGTCAACACGGACGTGATCTTCCCCGGCAAATACACCTACACCATCAAGGAGCGTTCCGAGATGGCCAAGGTGGCTCTGGAGGATCTCGATCCGGAGTTTACCAAAAACGCCCAGCCCGGAGACATCATTGTGGGAGGCAAGAACTGGGGCTGCGGTTCAAGCCGGGAGCAGGCGGTAAGCTGTCTCAAGGAACGGGGCATCGGAGCCATCATCGCCAAGGGCTTCGCCCGGATCTACTACCGCAACTGTCTCAACGAAGGGCTCCCCATTGTGATAAGCCCCCAGGCAGTGGATGCCATCAATGCAGGTGAAGAAGTTACGGTGGATTTCGATGCAGGCAAGGTGATCACCTCCAAGGGAGAATTTGCCTTTCCTCCCTATCCGGATTTCGTGAAGGGCCTCATCGAAGACGGCGGTCTCATTCCCCACGTACGGAAATCTCTGGGTATCGACTAAGCCAGGTATTCTAAAAACATAGTTTCCCGGGGGCCCTTAGGCCCCCGACAATAACCAAGGAGGTTAGACCTTATGGCTGACAATCGTAACGTTATGCAGGTAAAGGAAAAGAAGGATCGCTATCAGGTATGCTATATTCCCGGAGACCACTCGGGATTCGACGTCATGGAAGGCTGCATGATCGTCATGGAAGCCCTGAATCTTCCCATCGACTGGGTACGGGCAGACATGGGCTGGTGCATGTGGGAGGATTCCTGCGAGAAATATCCCGAGGGCGACGAACGGCGCAACACGGTCCCTCAGGAGACCCGGGATGCCATCCGCAACACCGATGCCACCCTCATGGCGGCCATCACCTCCAAATCCGGCGTAAAGGGCTTTAAATCCGCCATTCTTCAGATGCGGCAGGTTTTCGACCTCTACATCAACATCCGCCCCGCCAAGCTCATGCCCGGCATCTCCTGCCCTCTCAAGGGAGATCCCAAAATCGATCTGGTCTTCTTCCGGGAAAACACCGAAGATCTCTACTCCGCCGTGGAATGGCGTCCCCTCCCCAAGGAATTCTACGACCTGCATCCCGGCATGGAGCGCTTCAAGACCAAAGGCGAAACCGCTGTTTCCTGGCGGGTCTTCTCCGAAGAGGGATGTGAGCGCATCATCCGGGCGGCCTTCGAGTACGCCAAGGCTACGGGACGCAAGAGCGTTACCAACTGCAACAAAGCCAACGTTATCCGTGCCACCGACGGCATGATGAAGGAAATCTTCTTCAAGGTCGCCAAGGATTATCCCGAGATCAAGGCCACCGAAGAGAACGCCGATGCCACCGCCATGTGGTTCATCAAGAATCCCCAGAACTACGAAGTCGTGGTGGCCTCCAACGTCTTCGGGGATATTCTTTCGGACGAAGCCTCCCAGCTTATCGGCGGGCTCGGCTTCTCTCCCAGCGGCAATATCGGCAAGGAAGCGGCCCTCTTCGAACCCAGCCACGGCTCGGCTCCCAAGTACGCCCATACCTACAAGCTGAATCCTTGCGGACTTCTTCTCACCGCCAAGATGATGCTGGAGTACCTGCGCCTGGACGACAAGGCAACCCTTCTCGAGAAGGCCATCGGAGACGTTCTCGTGGAAGGCAAGAATCTTACCTACGATATCTTCCGCGATCGGGGCGACAAGGATTGGGAAACCAAGGCAGTCTCCACCCTGGAAATGTCCAAGGCCATTGCCCGGAAAATCGATCCCGCTTTCGACAAACGGGCGGAGGAAGTAGCCGCCAAGGCCAAAGAGATGTGCGTCTGGCAGCATTTGAAGGGACAGGAAGCGTACTAAACGAGAATCGTGTCCGGGGATAATTGAGGGGGTTCCCCCCTGCCCCGTAGCGGGAAGACCTCAAGGGGGCCTTCGGGCCCCCTGTTTTGTGATCTGCCAAGGATCACCAGGACACACGGAGGAGGGAATTTTTATGAAAACCACGTCCGCCGGGACCATCGAGTCCATGGACTGCCTGGTAACCGTTACCGAAGGAGCCTCCGGAAGCGGCATAGCGGTCACCATCACAGGCTCCAGCGCAGCCCGGTTCGGTACGGCCATGAAAAAGACCGTTCTTGCCACGGTGAAGGATCTCCAGTACACCGGAGACGTCAGCATAGCGGTTCAGGATAACGGAGCTCTGGACCTCGTCCTTTCCGCTCGAACCAAAGCGGCGATTCTCCGCTTTCTGGGAGGTGCGGCATAATGCGTCTACGTCGAACCAAGCTCTATCTTCCGGGGAATAACCCCAACATGCTCCTTCGGGGACATCTTTTCGAGCCCGACGGAGTTATCCTCGATCTTGAGGATGCAGTGGCCCTTTCCGAGAAGGACACCGCCCGGATTCTTATTCAACAGGTACTTAAACGAGGAGAGTTCGGCGACTGCGAGGTAACGGTGCGGATCAACGGCATGGATACGGATCTGTGGCGCCAGGACATCGAAGGAGTGGTTCCCTTCGGAGTCCACGGAGTCCGGGTTCCCAAGGTGGAAGATCCCAAAGAGATGCAGATTCTGGACGAAGCCCTTTCGGAAATCGAAGACAAGGCGGGGATCGCCCAGGGAAGCACTCTTGTTTTTTGTCTTCTTGAAACAGCCCTCGGCATTCACCGGGCCTATGACATCGCCACCTCTACCAAACGGATCGCGGGAATCTGCCCCGGCGGGGAAGATCTTACCGCAGATCTTCATACCAGCCGTTCCGACAGCGGTGTAGAGCTCGTAGGGCCCCGGCGCATGGTGGTTCTCGCGGCTCACGCTGCGGGAGTATGCGCCCTGGATACTGTCTTCTCCCGAATCGCCGATGAGGAAGGACTCCGGCAGGAAACCGAATTTGTCAAACAGCTGGGTTTCGAAGGAAAGAGCGTGATCCATCCCAACCAGATCCCTATCATTCACGGCGTGTTCACCCCTACCCCAAAGGAAATCGACAAGGCCAAACGTATCGTGGCCGCCGCCAAGGAAGCTGCCAAGCGAGGCCTCGGAGCGGTACAGGTGGACGGCAAGATGGTGGATCGGCCGGTGGTAAAGCGCGCTGAGTTCACTCTTCAGCGGGCGGGCATTACCCAGGAGGAGGTGCAGCAGGGATGATTACGAACGCTCTGGGACGCAGACTTCCCGAAGAAATTCCCGGCTATGGCAAAGTACGACCCTACGAAGGATGGAACGCCCGAAAACCCGAAGGACATCGGGACGGCCCCCGGATTCGGGCTACCTTCAATGACCGCACAGATAAGGTGCTGCGGGATATCAAAAGCGCCATCAAGGCCTCGGGGCTCCGAAGCGGCATGGTGATATCCTTTCATCATCACCTACGGAACGGAGATTTCGTGGTCAATGCAGTGCTGGATGCCTGCGCGGAGATGGGAATTCGAGATCTTACCCTCTTTCCCACCGCCCTCTTCGGAGTGCATAAGCATCTTATTCAGCACATCAAAAGCGGGGTAATCACGAAAATATGGGGATCCGTAAACGGCCCCATCGGACAGCTCGTCTCGGAGGGAGGCATGGACTACCCCGCCATTCTCCGGAGCCACGGCGGACGCCCCCGGGCTGTCACCAGCGGAGACGTACATATCGACGTGGCCTTCATCGCCTCTCCCACGGCGGATCGATACGGCAATCTTTCGGGAGTGGGCTCCCGCTCCTCCTGCGGCTCCCTGGGCTACGCCTATACCGATGCCCTCTACGCAGACGTGGTGGTGGCCCTCACGGACAACCTCCAACCCTACCCCATCGCCAATATCGGCATCTCTCAGCTCAACGTGGATTTCGTGGTGGATATGGAAAGTATCGGAGATCCCGCGGGAATCGTCTCCGGCACCACTCAGGTAACCCGGGATCCCTTGCGGCTTCTCATCGCCAATCATGCGGCGAAGCTCATCGAGGCGAGTCCCTACTTCCACGACGGCATATCCTTCCAGACCGGAGCGGGAGGCATCTCTCTGGCGGTGGCCAAGTTCGTCCGGGATGCCATGCGGGAACGCAAAATCAAGGGAAGCTTCGGCCTCGGAGGCATTACGGGCTTCTTCGTGGATATGCTCAAGGAAGGGCTTTTCGAGCGCCTTCTGGACGTACAGTCCTTCGATCTCGATGCGGTGCGCTCCATCGCGGAAAACCCGAACCACGTGGAGATCTCCGCAGACTGGTACGCCAACCCCTGGAATGCGGGATGTGCGGTGAACATGCTGGACGTGGTGGTTCTGGGAGCCACGGAAATCGACCGAAGCTTCAACGTGAACGTGAATACCGAAGCCACGGGGGCCCTGCTCCACGGCATAGGAGGACACCAGGATACCGCTTCGGGAGCGAAGCTCACGATAATTACCCAGCCCCTCCTTCGGGGACGCATTCCCTGCGTGGTAGATGACGTCTACTCCATCACCACTCCGGGAGAGGTTGTAGATGCCCTGGTTACGGAGTACGGGGTCACGCTCAACCCCAAAAGAACGGATCTTCTGGAGGCGGCCAAAGAGGCGGGAAACGTACCTCTGGTTTCCATGGAAGAACTGGTGGAGAAGGCTCACAACCTCACGGGGCCCATGGACCCCGTAGAAGTGGAAGATCGTATCATCGGCGTTATCGAGTGGCGTGACGGAACGGTACTCGACGTGGTGCGCCAGCTCAAGGCGTAGTACGTCCTTCCGGCGGAAAAAGCACAAAAGCTCCGCCCTCCTCGCCAGAAACCGGATTCAAATTAATGGCCCGAACCAAGACCCTCCGAAGAAACAGGCACATGGGAAGCCCTGTCTTTTCGGGGGGTCTTCCATAATTGAAGAGATTTCGCAGATCTGATGACGGAAACGCTCCGTATCGGGGGAATCTTCAGGTGAAAGTTTTCTCAAAATCAATTTCTCGTTGTTTTTTCTCTTTTTTTCTTGTATCATGATATTTCAGATTTCCAAGGTCGCACAGTCGGAATAAAGCGAGCTTGGAGCAGTGGCCAAGGCATTCTTTCCCCTCCCTTTACATCGCCCTTTTTGACATCAAAAACCTCTTTATCTGCGGAAAAGCGGGTATTTTTTCGTTTTTCCCAAAAAGAGAGCCCCAGCCAAAAGATGTGCTTTGGTGTTTCGAATTTTTCAAGGTCATGCCAGAAAAATCGTATTTTTTGGATAAGGAGACCACTCTCTCTTGAGAAAGCAGATCGAACTTCAGAAGGTGATCCAGCGCAAATACATGGTACTTACCCTTATGCTTACCGGGGTTTCTCTAGCTGTGATAGCCCTCTTCCACATGGTGGGGCAAATCGGCCTCTCTTCCTTTCTGGAAAAGACCATGCTCTCTCAAGTTTCGGGAATCCTCGGCTATCATAACGAATATTCCATGGAAATGCAGGAAAACCAGAACTCCTTTCTTCTCTCGTTTCTCCGGAAAACCTCGCAGATTCGGGATGTTTCTCGGGACATTCCCCTCGAGGAGCTTCTCCGCCGGGGAATCGAAACCTTTCCTCCGGAGGTTTTCATGTCTCTTGCGGGAAAAGATCTTCACCTGTACCGAGTTTCTCCAGAGGGAGTGATAACGGAGAGCACCTTTCCCCAGGATTTGGGACTGGATCTCTCTCGATATCCCCGATTCTGGAAAAGGCTCCTCTCCCTGGGAGCAGGAAAAACCGTCGTGGCGGAACCCATTCCCTCCACCGCCGAAGCGAGGCTCACCCGGTATGCCTATCTCAAACAAAAAGACGGCTCTTTTCTCGAGGCAAGCCTCTCCGCGGAGGATTGCCTTATGACGGAAGCTCTGGGTATTTTGAAAACCCTGCCTCTGGTACGACACGTGGCTCTTTACCATTACCCTACGCTCCTTCCGGGAAGCGAGGGAACCCCTCCCCTGGAAAATACACAGACCGCCTTTATTCAACCCCTCCTGGAAAGAGAAGAAGGATTCCTTCCCCTGCGAAAGGATTTTCTCACCCGGGAAATCTTTTTTCTCTGGAAAAACTCCGACATCCCCGCCCAGGGGGATCGTCATTTTACGGGAATGTGGATTGTTCACCTTCATCTTGACGTTCTCTGGATTCAAAAGCTCTTCCATATAGCTCTTGCAACTCTTTCGGGAGCCCTCCTCCTGGCGGGAACCCTTTTTTCCCTCCGGGGCAAAAAACTTGCCCTTGCCATAAAGAAGCCCGTGGAGGATTTACTTTTCAGAATGCAGCTCCTTTCGGAACATGCGGAACATGCGAATCTAAAGGAAATGTTCTTGAAAGAAAAGCCCTTTTCGGAAATATTGGAAGTCCAACAGCTTTCCCAAGGGTTCGATACCATGGCTCTTCAGGTACGGGATGCCTTTCTCAAACAGGAACGGGCCCTCCGAGGAGAGCATGACGTCACCCAGCGGTTGAACAAGGTTCTGGAGAGCACTCTGGAGCTCACCGAGGTCATTGCCTCCAAATCGGGCACCCTGTTTTCCACGGCGCTGAAGAACGCCATCTCCCTGGTGCCCGAGGCGGAGTACGGGGCCATCACACAGATCGAAGAGGGAATCTGCCATTTCCGTGCCATACACAGCTCCTCGGGATATGCTCCGTTAGATCGTGTCATCCTCTTTCCTCATTCGAGGGATGGAGGGGCTTCCTTCGGAACCCTCCGAAAGAGACATTACGCGGACACGCTGCCCTCTTCCCTGAACGCCGAGGTCCGGACAAAGATTTTCGATGCCATTCCCTCTTCCCGGGAAACCCTGGTGAAACCCCTCTTTTTCGGCACCCAATGTGCGGGGGAGCTGATTTTAAGCATTCCCGAAGGATCCCGGCACAGCAAATTCTCCCAGGAATCCCTGTACATCACCGAAGCCCTGGGAAACGGCCTTGCCGCCTTCCTCGGCCTAGATAGCTTCATCAAATCGCAGGAACTTTTCCAGAAAGAACTTCTCATGACCATCACGGGAATTCTCGAAACTCACGATGCCTACACCCAAGGGCATTCGGAATCCGTGGCCTTTCTGGGAGGCCGCATCGCCCGGGCACTGAATCTTCCGGAAAAGGACGTCCAGAAAACCTATTGGGCAGGGTTGGTGCACGACATCGGCAAAATCCTTATTCCCAAGGAAATTCTCAATAAACCCTCTTCGCTCTCTCCGGAGGAGTACGCTGTCATTCAGGAGCACCCCGCCCTGGGATATACCATGCTCACCAAGGCGGAGCGCCTCGAGGGAATAGCCCCGTTCGTGCTGCATCACCACGAACGCTGGGACGGAAGAGGCTATCCGAATTGCCTCCAGGGAAACGACATACCTCTCATATCCCGCATTCTTTCCGTGGCCGATGCCTGGGATGCCATGACAAGCAGCCGCTCCTACCGCCAGGCTCTTTCGGAGGACATTGCCCGGAGGGAAATTCTTCTGGGCAGAGAAACCCAATTCGATCCTCAAGTGGTGGACGCCTTTTTTTCCATCCAGGGAAATCCTCCGGAAATACGATAATGCTTCAAAGCACTTTTTCTCTCTCTTAAAATGAGGAACCCCCAAGGAGATCTTTTATGAACGCACAAAGAAATCATCCCCATTCCCCCCTCCAAATTTCACCCCGAGAACAGATCAAGGGAGTTCTCGCGGGAGCAGGAACCTTTATCTTCTGGGGCATCATGCCCATTTACTGGCACGCCATCGCTTCCGTATCTCCTCCGGAGATTCTCGGACACCGCATTGTCTGGTCCGTGGGAGTTCTCACCCTTCTCCTGACCCTCCAGGGGCGATGGAAAGAAGTCCGTTCCTGCCTGGAATCGAGAACAACTCTCCCTCTTCTCCTGGCAAGCAGCGCCACCATAGCCTGCAACTGGCTTCTTTACATTTGGGCGGTAAATTCGGGGCATGTGCTTGACGCAAGCCTGGGCTACTTCATCAATCCTCTGATAAACGCACTTCTGGGCATTCTCTTTCTCCAGGAGAAACTTCGAAAGGTACAGGTTCTGGCAATTGTTCTCGCCGGAATCGGCGTACTCTATCAAATTTTTCTCCAAGGAACCTTTCCCCTGGTGGCCCTCGGAATTGGAGGAACCTTTGCCCTTTACGGCCTGCTGCGGAAAAAGGCCGAAGTACGCCCCCTTCCGGGACTTTTCGTGGAAACCGTTCTTCTTGTTCTGCCCGCCCTGATATATCTGGGCTATCTGTTTTTTTCCGGAACCCTGGGTTTTGGCCATCAGAATCTCCGGCTGGATCTCCTTTTGATCGGATGCGGCGTGGTCACTTCTGTTCCCCTTATGACCTTCGCCTACGGAGCGAAACGGCTTCGGCTCACCACGGTGGGAATTCTCCAGTACCTTTCTCCCACCCTTTCCTTCCTCCTGGGGCTCTTTTTCTTCGGAGAAAGCATGAAGCCCGGTGATCTGGTGACCTTTTCCCTCATTTGGATAGCCCTGGGAATTTATTCCGGGGAGGCTTTCCTTTTTGGAAGAAGAACCACGAAAAAAGCCCCGCTCCCGGAGGAGGGGACTTTGTAAAAAGTTCGGATCCGCTTCGCGCTTCTTCGGAGCTCAAGACCTACCTGAAGTTTTTGAGGGATATCCACGCTTCCCGGCGGTCTTCGTGCGCTTTCGATTCTATCCGAAAGCTTACGAAGATCGCCGCTTTTCTTTGCTCTTCTCAGTTTCCCGATGTTTTGAAGGCTTTGTGGATCTCCCTGCGGAGAGGTTCGTCGAGAATAACTCGAAGCAATGCCTTGGCGAGAATTCGGGCTCCTTTGCGTATGGATTCGTGGGCTTCTTGGGTGGCTCCGCAGAAGGCGGCATATTCCCGAGTATGGGCTGCAATAGCCTCGTCCACCACACCCAGCACGGGCTGGAGGGCGGGGCAGCGATGCCCTACATTGCCCACATCCGAAGAACCGCAGAATTTCGGAGGTGTGGTGAGCGTAATGCCCTCTTCCCGGTAAATTTCTTCAAGAAGAGCCCGGGCTGGAAGGTTTTTAGGAAGATTGTCAAAACTAATTTCGTATTTTTGCCAGGAGACTTCGGTCTCCGTGGCGAGAGCTGCCCCTCGCGCGCAGTTATATATTTTTTTAACGAGTTCATTCAGGTACTCCCGTTCGGGAGCCCGAAAATAGAAGCGGCACACCCCTCTATCGGGAACGATGTTCGCCGCATTGCCTCCATCCACTACTATGCCATGAATCCGCACATCGGGATAGACATGTTGACGCAGCATGTCCACTGCGTGGAAGAAAAGCTGTACTCCGTTGAGAGCGTTCCGTCCTTCCCAGGGAGAGGCCGCAGCATGAGCGGTTTTCCCGGAAAAGGTAAACTCCAGCGCATCCATGGCAAGGCAGGAATAGTCCACAAAGTTCCTTCCCGCCCCGGTATGGATCATGATGGCCAGATCTGCCCCGTCAAAAATTCCTTCCTCCGCCATGGAGACCTTGGCTCCGTTGGTTTCCTCTGCGGGGGTTCCCACCACTTCGATACGGCAGGGTAGCTCGTCCGCAATTTCCCTCAGTCCCGCAGCGGCGAGAAGGCTCATGACGCCATGGACGTTATGACCGCAGGCATGCCCGATTTCAGGCAACGCATCGTACTCCGCCAGAAGAACCACACGAGGCTTCTCCGAGCTCCCCACGGCACCCCGATAGGCGGTTTCCTTACCGCAGAAAGGTTTTTCTACCTTGTATCCCCGGGCCTCGAGAAAGGCCGCATGCCTGGCGCTTGCCTCGTACTCCTGATCTCCCAATTCCGGGTGCGCCGCCATAAAATCGCTGATCTCGTTCGCTTCTTTCCAGTGACTTTCGATAGCCCTTTCCACCTTGCTCCAGAGTTCATCGTAATGTGTTGTCATCGTTCTTCCCCCTCCGTCGAAAAATGCCCCGTTCCTCGGAAAATCCCCATGCAGAAAGCGTTATGCCAGTACCTGGTCGAAACGGCGCAAAAACCGTCCTCTGGGAATTTCGAGAATCTCCCCATTGCGCACCGCCAACTCGCCGTTTACAAAAACCCAGTGGATTCCCCGGGGAGGAGAAAGCTGGTTTTCGAAGGTGGCAGTATCTTCAAGCGTTCGGGGATCGAAGATCACGAGATCCCCCGGTCCTCCGGCTTTGAGACGGCCACCATCGGACCATATCATATCCGCCGGCAGAGAGGTAACGTGACGCAACGCTTCCTCCCAGGAGAGCCCCTCCTCCCGAAGCCAGCGTAAAGCCCGCGGAAAGGTTCCCGCCGCCCGGGGGTGCCCCTGACCTTCAAAAAGAACTCCATCGGAAGCCACCGCGCATCGAGGATGCACGAGGCAGTTCCGAACTTCCGCCTCGTTCAACACGTGGGCAATACCAAGATCCCGGGGATAGTTTTCCCGTAAATCCCGATAACTTTCAGGAGTAAGTCTTTGTCCCTTGTATTTTCCGGATCCCGCCTCGATGGATTCCAATCCCTTGCCGCTCCATCGCTCCTCGAAGCCCGGATCAAAAACCGCGGAACCTATGCGGGTACAAAAGGCCGCATAGGGATAGCAATCCAGGGTAATGTCCGTTCCCTCTTTCCAGGCATCTTCGAGAAGATCCAGGGAAGCCTGGCAGTTGCCAAAGGCGTTCATGCTTCCGAAGTGAGATATCTGCACCCGAAGTCCATGCTTTTTGGCGATATCCACGGTCTCCCGTACTCCTTCCAGGCATCGGGGACCATCGTAGCGGATATGTACGGCGATCCAGCGTCTGGGATATCCTTTCACCACCGAAGCGAGGCCATGAATTTCCTCCGGGCTCGTCCGAGGCATATACTCCAGGCCGAAGGAAAGCCCCAGAGATCCCTTGCGAAGCTCTTCCTCCAGAAGAATCTTCATGGAGTGAATTTCCTCTTCCGTGGCAGCGCGGTAGCGGTCTTCCACTCCCACCTTCTCTCGAAGCGTGGTATGTCCCGTAAGATAGCCCAGGTTAAGCCAGGGGTTTTTTCGATAGGGGGCGATATCCTCAAAGAGAGGCCCCGCACCGCAATTCCCCGCTATGGCAGTGGTTACACCCTGGAGCAGAAGAGCCTTCTCTATGGTGTGAGGATCCGCAACTTGTTCGTCGTGCATGTGGCTGTCGATAAATCCCGGGCTCACGATACACCCCGAAGCATCTATCTCATTCCAGCCTTCCGAAAAGGAACAGGCGCCTATTTCCTGGATTTTTCCCTTGGCCACCGCCACCGAAACGGGACGGAGCTTCTCCTCCTCCGGGAGATAGACCTCTCCTCCACGGATCACATATCTCGCTTGCTGCATGAGGGTTCCCTCCTTCGTGCTTCGAAATCATGTCAATCGGCGTGTATGCCGGTCTTTCGAGAATATCACCGACACTTCGGGAATTCGTAAATTTTATACATCCAGGGTCATGACGAGGATGCCGAGAAAAATGGCCATAATCCCCCCCAGGCGCCAGCGGTTGAGGCGTTCTCCAAAAAAAAGCATGGATCCCGCAAGAACGAGAAGAAAGGCTGCACCAATGCAGAAAGGGTATGCAAAGGAAAGATCCACCTTCGAAAGGAGTGCCGCATAGAAGAGAAAGGAAAGCCCGTAGGCAAGAATGCCTCCCATGGCAAAGGGGTTCAGAAGGATGCGTATCAAAGCATCTTTCAAATTTTTAGAAGCTTCCACCCCGTGTCGGGACATGCCTTCCTTGATGAGCACGTGGGCTCCCGCATTGGCGAGAATGTCCCCCACCAGAAGAAAAACGATAAAAGGAGTCACCTATTCACCTCCAGAATGGAAAAGGCTTTTTTATATGCCCTCCCTGGGCCTGGACTAAAAAGCCGAGGCCATGCTTCGCAAAACATCATGCGAATGTAACACCGTTACCATATGCTCAGCCGGGAAAATTCGTTCCGTCATTCAAATCTGCCGTGCAAATCTAAAGGGAGAATCTGCTCTCGAAGAGATCCCTCACAGAGACATCAGGAGATATCCATCTGATCGAGAAAATTCCGAAGCCCCGGAAGCAGGATCTCCTGCCAGTAGGAGGCGCTGGCTTCTTCTCCACTTGCCGCAATTTTTTCGAGGCTCCGCGCGAGATCCTGAAGATCCCTCAAACCCAAATAGCCAAGAATTCCCTTCAGCTGATGAGCATTTCGGGATAGATTTTTCCAGTCTTTTACTGCCGCAGCGCTTTTCATATCTCTCAAAAGGTTCATCAGAGTGCTTCGGGCATCTTGGAGAAGCTCCTCCACCGCCTCCGGAGAAAGATCGTATTCCCGGGCAAGAAAATCTCTGAAAAAGAGTTTCTCCACAGCACACCACCTTTCTCTGTCCTCAGTTCCCGGGTCTCTCCCATCTCCGCGTTTACTGTAAACGGTCTGCCTCAAAGGTAAAAAACCGCGCAAGGACGTCATGAAAGGCATCCTTCTTCAAAGGCTTCGCCACGTAACCGTCCATTCCCGCAGCAAGGCATTTCTCTCTGTCTTCCGCATAGGCGTTGGCAGTCATGGCAAGAATGGGAAGGTGCGGAAGCCCCCGGGACTTTTCTCGTTCCCTGATTTTTCGCGTTGCCTGAAGACCGTCCATTTCGGGCATTTGTACGTCCATGAGCACGAGATCGTATTTTTTACGCTCGATCATTTCCAGGGCTTCCAAGCCGTTTTGTGCACAGTCCCCGAGAATTCCCCAGCCTTCCAGGAGTTTCAGAACAAGCTTTTGATTGAACAGGTTATCTTCCACCAGAAGCACCTGCCAGGCTTGATCTGCCGGGGGAAGAGGAAGAACCCTCGCTGACAGTTTTTCGGAAATCTGCCGCTTCTTCTCCGCCATCACCTTTTCGGTGGCGTAGACCCTTGCAAAAAAACAGGAAAATCCGAAGGTGGATCCTTTTCCAAGGGAGCTTCGGACCCAGAGTTCCCCTCCCATGATGCGCACCAGCTCCCGAGAGATGGCGAGCCCCAGACCGGTACCTCCATATTTTCGGGATATGGTTCCGTCCCCCTGTTGAAACGGTGAAAAGATATGTTGCTGTTTCTGCTCGGAAATTCCCATTCCCGTATCGTGTACCTGAAATTCGAGTACCTGCGCATCCTCTCGAGAAGAGAGAACCCGCACCTCGAGACGTATATCTCCCTGAGAGGTGAACTTGATGGCATTGCTCAGCAAGTTTAGAAGCACCTGCCGAAGGCGATACGAATCTCCCCGATACAATCCGGAAATTCCCGGATCCAGAGAGCAGAAAAAATTCAGCCCTTTTTGCAATGCCAGGGGGTGGCAGATGCTTTGTATCGTTTCCAGCACCTCGGGGATATCGAAGAGAGCCTCCTCCATCTCCAGCATACCCGCTTCGATTTTCGATATGTCCAGGATGTCGTTAATGAGCCCCAAAAGTTCTTCGCTGCTCTTCTGTACCATCAGGGCATAGTCCTGCTGATCTTCTGAAAGAGGGGTACTCAGAAGGAGTTCCGTCATGCCTATGATGGAATTCATGGGAGTGCGTATTTCGTGGCTTACATTGGCCACGAACTCGCTTTTCATGCGATTTGCCTCCTCGGCCTGACGTTTTGCTTCTTCCAGAGCTTTTGCGCTCTCTTCTCGTTCCCGAAGGCGAATCTGAAGAACCAGGTGTTTCTGATTGGCTGAAAAAGCGTGAAAAAGCCCCCACCAGACAAGAAGGGTAAGAGCTCCGACCACCACAATGATCACTTGATTCGAAAAATATGCGTAAAGACTCTTATCCGGGCGGATCCAGTGAAGGGTAAACGACGTTTTGGGTACCGGTACTGAAAGGGCGGCCATAAAGGTGGAAGCGGAATCGAAAAATCCTTGCTTCGCGGAAGAGCCACTTTTCGGCAGAATTCCTGCGGGGAGGGAAAAGGAGGAAAATCCTTGGGACGAGCTATTCAGGGCGTTTCTCAAGAGATCTTCGGGAAGATGAGGAGGCACAAAAAGGAAAGTCTCCCCTTCTGAAAGGGCCAGGAAATTCCCCTCCCGAGAATCCCGGAAACCGAGGAAATCCCGAAAGAGCACCTCCGTGTCGATATATGCCACAATCCATCCCGCCACCTGGAATTTAAAAAAAATGGGACTGGATATGGAAAAAAGCATGCCCCCCTTTTCTTCGAAGAAAAGCTGCCGCAGAACACAGCTCTGATCTTCGGAGAAAAGTGCTCGTATTTCCGGCTTCGACCAGGCTTCTCCATGGCTACTATATACGATGTTGGAATCCTCTCCCCGGAGGAAGAAAAAATCTCCGTATATGGGGTTGCCCTCAAGGGTTCGGCTCTTCTGATAACGTCGCAAGAGGGCGAGAACTCGCTGAAAACTTTCCTGAAGACCGTACTGCATACTCATTCCCAGGGCCTTGTTGGCGAAAAAGCTCTGAACCTCCGAAGATTGGCACAAATCCTGGAGATCATAACACCGCTCCTCGAGGAAATACCCCAAAACCTGGGCCCGATTGACCGCATCCCCCATCCATTGATCTGCCGCCGCCTTCTGCAATTTTCTCCCCGAGTACAGGCTGAAGGAGACGAAAAGGAAAGCGATGAGAAGGGAGATCAATCCAAGAACCACCAGAAGCGTATGTCCCCGATATCCCAAAGGAGTATGAGTGTTTTCCTTCAAAGGAACAGCCCCCTATCAAACAAAACCGGCACGGTACGTTAAAAGTTTTGATCGCTTCCGAAGCAAGATTTTGCGGCCTTAGGGTCTTTCGAAAAAAACCGGGAAACAGCGAGCCACTCCCGGATAATAACGTTCCACAAGTTCCTTGTAGATCCCCTCGGTTCGGATCGTATCCAGATACTCGTTAAACGCCTTCAGCAATGCGGGAGAATCTTTTCGGAAAGCCCCCGCCATATACTGAAACGTGGAAATCGGGCCAATTACCTTGACCTTGCCGGGCCATTTCGCAAGAGCCATAAGGGAATCCGGCACATCCAGAAGGGTGGCATCCGCCTCTCCAGCAAGCACGGCGGGGGCCAAATCATTAAGGTTTCCCCCAAAATAGACGAATCGGGCTCCGCACTCCTTCAGGCAGTAGAGAGCGGGATCCATACCGGTCATACTCATGCCCAGCACCACAAGGCCCCGCATTTTTTCCCGGGTTCTTCGAATATCCTCTTCGAGGTTTCCCGAAGGAACTATGGGATCCGCAGAGATATCGCTCCTGGCGAGAAGCCATACCTGGGAAATGAAAGTGGGGTTTGAGAAGGCGAAGAGCTCTTCTCGCCAGGGAAGTATGGTAAAGCCCATGGCAATAAGATCGCCCCGAACAGGTACGGGGGCTCCCAAGGAAACTCCGGATTCGTCGAGAGACACCTCCTGCCCCAGAAGATCCTGCAATATCGAATCTTTAGTGGCAGGGACGAAACGATACGTCACTCCGAGAAACGCCGCAAAACCTTTTACGAGATCCACGGAAAAACCGTCTCCCGCTCCGGAAATAAAATTCGCATAGGGAAGCCCAAGATGGAGGATTTCGCCCCGGGCAAGCACCTCCGGAAGATCTCTTCCCCAGGTATGAAGGGGGAAAAAGGCGACAAAAAAGAACGCCGCCGCAAAAAATCCCCAGGCTCTGGAAGGCGTTTTTCGGTAACATTTCGAGAAAAGCGGATTTCCTTTCATGAGCTGCCCCCTTCGGCAATTTCTCCATCATCTATAGCATAGTGGAAAATCCTTTTTTTATAAAGGAGAAATCTGGTGTCTATGCTCTTTTCAAGAAGCTTCAAAGGCTTCGTCGGCACGAGAAATGGTGGACTCCGGTGGAAGGCTTTTCCCAAGGACACCGAATTTCCCCTGGAAGGGAATGTTTCCTAAATCGTTTCCGTTTCGATAGAAAAACTTCTGAAACCGCTCATGCAGACATGCTATCAGCACATGGGGAAGCGCGGAAATTTTCCAAAAAACCTTTCGTGTTCCTCGGAAACTAGACGGATCAAAAACTCTCGTAGTCCATATTTCTGGCAGCATCGATGATTTTATCCAAGTGATCCAGCAGAGCCCGTTCCGCCTGGTCGGGATTCCGCCGCATCACGGCCTGAGCGATGGCAAGATGATCTCCTCGGATAGAATAGCGCTCATCATTTCTGACGTTTGCCAGAGGGCGCCAGAAGGACGGACCTCGGTGAATGAGCCGGAGAGCCGCGAGAAGCACCGCATTCCTTGAAGCAGCGGCTATGGCCTCGTGAAACTTGTGATCCATCACCGCCGCATGGCGTTCGGAGAAGCTCTCTCCCTGCTCCAGGATTTCCGCAAAAGTCAAAATCTCCTCGGCCTCTCGTTCGGTGGCGTGGACAGCCGCGAGCCGGCAGGTTTCCCGTTCGATGGCCCGGCGCGCCACGAGCACTCCTATCATCTCTTCGGAATTCCCCCGGCGGATTTCCTGAAGAAGCTCAAACGCGAGTCCCTGCAAATGATCCTGTTCTTCGAGATCTTCCAGAAAAGCCTTTCCCTGCTCCGAGAGCACCCGCCCCTTATTGCTCACCTGTACCAGATATTTCTGCTCCTCCAACTCCCCGAGAAGACGTCCTGCGGTAGCGGAGCTTACGTATATCCCCTCCCCCTGCAGGGCTGTCGCAAGAGCACTGGCCCCCAAGGGTTTTCGTGCGGCATATATCATGTGAAGAACCTGCTGGTGCAGGCGAAGCGATCTCTCTTCCACAATCATCGTCTCCTCCCGAAATTCCCCGTCCGTGGCAGGAAAGGCTCCTGCGGTAATGAAGCTAGAGGAAGAACACCTTTTCGTCAACCGTTCAAAGCATCTTTGTGTGACGGGACAGGGAAAATGTCACCCCCCATGTCAGAATAGTGGAATGAGGAGAGATATTTTCTTGAGCATCCAGGAAGCGAAAAAAGCGATGGTTATGGACAGGGTGATAAGGGGGGAAATGGCGGCGGCGGAGGGAGCAACCCGGCTCAAGATGAGCAAGAGGCAAATCTTTCGGTTGTAAGCACGAGTTGCACGTAAGGATATTGCTTCCCTGTCCCACGGAAACCGGTATCGGAAACCAGCAAACTCTATTCCGGAAGCTGTCCGAAAGTTGGTCTGTTCTAGGGCCCGGGAAGATTATGGCGGCACGGGCCTTGCCCATATGGCAGAGCTTCTGGAACGTTTCAGGGAAACGCATATCAGCTTGAAAATGCGAAGGGCAGAAAAGTGCTCTGGAGAAAAGGCTACAAAACGAATCTTGGGCATAAGTACTTTTGGAAAAAAGACGGAAAAGAATCTTTGCGGACGAGCCAACAACCATCAATAGCTTTGCCGTGCTTCGGCAAAGCGCAGGGACCATTCTCCGCAAAATCGCAGGATTCCCTCCCGGGTTTCAGCGGTTTCCTCTAAAAAACGGCGATACTCGTAAAGGAAAATCCCCTTCCCCACTTCAGGAAAAGATCGTTCCTCCACATGAAGATTCTCTTTTTCCTCTTTCTGACCACGCTCCCAAGGATCCCTGGCAAGGAGCACCCGGGCAAAAGAGATATCCTCCGGCCCGGAAAGAGGAGCTTTGCCCTCCAAAAGATTTTTACGTCTCTGCTTTTCTTGGAAGTCCTGGGGAAAAACTTTTTCATATCCCGGCCACATCATGGCTTGTGCATTCATTTCACAAACCCTCCCTCATGGATATTCCAAAATTCCCTCTATAAGGAAAAGAAGGGTTTCCCTCTGATGCTCTGCTGTTCTGAATGATATAATGACGCAAACACCCATATTTTGCAAGGAGGGGTTCTCGTGTCAGAAACATGGAACAGTCTCTACTCTCAGGTAGGAAATGCTCTCAAGCCTTCCCCCATAAGGGAGCTTCTCAAGCTTACAAAAAAACCCGGCATGATCTCTTTCGCCGGAGGCATGCCGGACCCTCAGGTTTTTCCTGTAAAGGAATTTCTTCAGGCCACATCCATTCTCGAAAAAGAGGGAAAGTCGGTTCTTCAGTACGGAGCCACCGACGGCTACGAACCCCTCAAGGATTTTCTTGCCCAGTGGATGGCCCCCCGAATGGGAAGAGTGACCAAACCCGAAGAGATGCTTATCACCACGGGATCCCAGCAAGTTATGGATCTTTTTGCGGCGGTTATGCTCGATCCGGGAGACGCGGTACTTCTCGAAGCTCCCTCCTATCCGGGAGCACTCCATGCCCTTCGGAACCGGAATGCCACCTTTGTTTCCGTTCCCTGCGACGAAGAGGGCATGATGGTCAGCAAAATGCCGGAGATCATCGAGAAAGCCCAAAAGGAAGGGAAAAAAATCAAGTTCATCTACTCCATCGTGAACTTCCAGAATCCTTCCGGGAGCACCCTCACCAAGGAGCGGCGGATTCAGCTTCTGGAGGTGGCAAAAAAGTACGGCATTCCCATCTTCGAGGATGACCCCTACGGACATCTTCGGTTCGAAGGAGAACACGAACCCACCATTTTCTCCCTGGATAAGGACGGCCTCGTCCTCTATGCCTGCTCCTTCTCCAAGATTCTCGCCCCCGGAACCCGGGTGGCCTGGGTGGTGGCTCCAGAGGATGTCATCAAAAAGATGGTCATGATCAAGCAGGGAAGCGATCTCTGTACCAGCGTGGTCTCCCAGGCTCTGGTGTACGAATACTGCCGACTGGGACTCCTGGACTCCTTCCTTCCGAAAATTCTGGATCACTACCGGAAGAAACGGGACGGCATGAAAGAAGCATTCCAGGAATACCTTCCGGAGAACGCGGAATACGAAATTCCTCAGGGGGGGTTCTTCTACTGGCTCCGTCTTCCCGGCATGAATACCAAAGAAGTTTTCTACAAAGCGGTGGAGCGGGGAGTAGCCTTCGTCATCGGAGAATCCTTCTTCCCCAACGGAGGAGGCAGCGAATACCTCCGTACCTGCTATACTTTCGCGGAAACCGCAGATTTCGTGGAGGGCTCCAAACGCCTGGCTTTGGCCATCAAAGACACTCAGAAATAATTCTCACGCACTTGCCGCGCCCTACATGATATCCCGGCTCCCCGCATACTCTCTCTTCCACGATGAAAGAGCCTATGCAGGGGAGCCGCCATTATTAAGGAGGAACGAAATATGAGCCTTTGGGAACAGTGTCTCAGCAACGCATCCCTATCTTTGCAACCTTCTCCCATCCGAGAGATACTCCACGTCATCCGGCAACCTGGCATGATTTCCTTTGCCGGAGGCATGCCTGATCCGGCAATTTTTCCGGTGGAAGAGTTTTACGCATGCTCCGAAATTCTTCAACGAGAAGGCCGGGATGTGCTCCAGTACGGTACCACAGAAGGATACGCTCCTCTCAAGGAATTTCTGGCCACATGGCTTACCCCCCGACTCGGAAGAACTCCGAAAATGGAGGAAATCCTCATTACCACAGGTTCCACCCAGGTAGTAGATCTCCTCAACTGGGCCACCATCAACGAGGGAGATGCGATTATCGTAGAAAACCCCACGTTCCTGGGATCCACCCTCAATATGCATAATCACGGAGCCCACTTCCTCCCCGTTTCCTGTGACGAAAAGGGTATGCTGGTGGAAGATCTCCCGGAACTCATCGAAAAGGCCCGGGCAGAAGGGCGAAAGGTTCGATACATATACTGCATCGTAAACTTTCACAACCCCCTGGGATGTACCCTTTCCCTGGAGCGCCGCAAAAGACTTCTGGAAATTTCCGAACGATACGGAGTGCCGATTCTCGAAGACGATCCCTACGGGTACGTGCGTTTCGACGGAGAACATCTCCCCTCGCTCTATGCTCTGGACAAAGGTCGGACAACCCTCTATGCAGGGAGCTTTTCGAAAATCCTCGCCCCGGGAACCAGAATCGCCTGGTGCGTGGGCCCCGCGGACATTATCCGAAAAATGACCGTCTTCAAGCAGGGAACCGATGTCTGCTCCAGCGTAGTTACCCAGGCTCTCGTATACGAATACTGCCGACGGGGATATCTGGATTCCTTTCTTCCGAAGATTATCGCCCATTACCACAAAAAGCGGGATACCATGGAAGAAGCTTTCCGGACCCACCTTCCCAAAGACAAAGTCTCCTACATCACTCCCGAAGGAGGATTCTTCTACTGGCTTTCCACGCCGGAAATTCCCGTAGATACCCTCTTCGAGAAAGCCATCGAAAAGAAGGTGGCCTTTGTAAAGGGACAGCCTTTCTATCCCCTGGGAAACGGGGGAGATCATCAGTTCAGAATGTGTTACACTTTTGCTTCTCCCGAACAGATCGACGAAGGATGCTCCCGCCTCGGCAAGGCCATGAAGGAGCTTCTCTAAACCCCAAGAATTTTCCTAAATCCTCATCTCTCTGTTCGGAATCTTTATTCCGGAGCTGATAAACACCCTATGAACGACACCATTGCAGCCATGGCAACTCCTTCGGGGGAAGGCGGAATTTCCATTATACGCATTTCGGGAAGCTCCGCCTTCCCTCTTTTATACAAACATCTCCAACCTCGCAAAGCAGGGGAAAAGCTCGACTTTCCTCCCAGGACCATGGTGCTTGCGAACTTTGTCACTCTTCGGGGAGACATTGCGGATCAGGTCTTGGGAGTCCGCTTCCCCGCTCCTCAAAGCTACACCGGAGAAGACGTGGCGGAAATCCACGCTCATGGAGGATACAGCGCGGCCCAGGTGATCCTCGAAAACCTCCGCCTCTCGGGAATCCGCATGGCAGAACCCGGCGAATTCACTCGGCGAGCCTTTCTTAATGGCAAGATATCCCTTCCCCAGGCGGAGGCAATTTTAGGCGTCATCACCTCCCGAACACCCCAGGGAATGTATGCCGCTTCCCGGGGAGTACAGGGAGAGACTGAAGGGCAGATAGAGCCACTCCTTACAAAACTTCTTTCCTTTCTTGGAGAAATCCAGGTGCTTCTCGATTTTCCCGAAGAAGAATATTACGGGGATTCCAACAAAAAACTCCTCCAAAGGCTGGCAGAACTCCAGCAGGAAGCCGCAAATATTCGGGAACGGTTTTTTTCGGGTTTTCTTCTGAACCAGGGAATTCATGTGGTTTTGGCAGGAAAACCCAACGTGGGAAAATCCTCCCTCTTCAACGCCCTTTTAGGGAAAGATCGGGCCATCGTCACCTCCATTCCGGGAACCACCCGAGATGTGGTGACAGATTCCTTCGTACATCGCGGCATAACCTGCTTTCTTCATGACGTGGCGGGGCTCCGTCATACCGAAGATGTCATCGAGAAACTCGGCGTTCATCTCGCCAGAGAGAAGATCCGTACCTGCAATATTATACTTGCCCTCTTCGATGGAAGCGAAACTACTCCGGGAGACCCCTACCTTTTGGACCTCCTCGAATCCCTTTCCGGAGCGATTTGCATTCCCGTACTCTCCAAATCGGATCTTCGGAAACCAAATTTAGGTAATCTGCCCGCGGATTTTCAAAATCACCGTCTCTGGAGCTCTCCACCTCTTCTGGTGAGTTCGCTCCAGGGCCGAGGAATAGAGGAAATCAAAAACCGTATCGTAGACTGCGTGGCCCGGGAACATACTCTTTCCCAATCCGTATATGCCACGGAAAGGCAGTTAGAAGAAATGGATATCTGCATGGAGCATCTTCACGATGCCGGAAGAGCCCTTCAAGCATCCGAAGAATTAGATGCAGCCTCATCTTCCCTCTCTCTAGGTCTTCTCTCGCTTCAGCGGATTCTGGGAAAGGAATGGGACGATCTTCTTCTGGAGGAAATCTTCAGCAAATTCTGCGTGGGGAAATAATCGGTTATGGCTTCCCGCCGTTTCCGCAGCAGGAAGCGTACCGGAAGAAGC